>Ga0247727_10006904_pt1 | contig 21994 bp, 17 predicted proteins | sample WisWelCaveWW1625_FD_202498 | JGI IMG/M metagenome (GOLD analysis project Ga0247727, IMG submission 202498) | Biofilm microbial communities from Wishing Well Cave, Virginia, United States - WW16-25 | ecosystem: Environmental > Aquatic > Deep subsurface > Groundwater > Cave microbial mat | place...
GACCAGACGATCGCCACGAGGAGCGGTGCGACGAGCGCCACCGGCCCCTTGGTGATGGTGCCGATGCCCGCGGCCGCGAACGCCACCGCCGGCGCCAGGCGGCCGCGCCCCTCCCCTTCCATCGCCTCGTGGAACGCCATGATGCTGGCCGTCATGCACAAGAGGAGGAGCATGTCGAAGATGACCAGCCGCGCGAACACGATGTACAGCGGCGAGAGGGCGAGGAGGAAGCCCGCGAGAAGTCCGACGCGGGCGCCCCCGAGTCGCCGCCGGGCGAACCAGACGGTGAGCCCGACGGCGGCGATCGCCGACAGCGCCGACGGCAGCCGGGCGGTCGCTTCGTTCACCCCCAGCAGGCGGTAGCACGCCGCCACCGCCCAGAAGTAGAACGGGGGCTTGTCGAGGTAGCGCGCGTCGTTGATCCGCGGCGTGACCCAGTCGGAGGAGACGAGCATCTCGCGCGCCACCTCGGCATTGCGCCCTTCGTCCGGGTCGTTGAGCCCCGCCCGCCCCAGCCCCGCGAGGAACAGCAGGGCGCAGAGGAGAACGAGCAGCAGGGCGGCGCCGGCCCGGCGGCGGGTCATGCTCAGGAGAACAGCGCCATCTGGTCGCCCGGACGCGCCGGCACGACGAACCGCGACGTGTCGAGCGGCGCCGGCCTGAGCGTGAGACCATGCCGGCGGCAGGCCACATCGAATCGCCTGCGCAGCAGCTCGGCGTGCGGGCCGGCGCCGCGCATGCGGGCGCCGAAGGCGCTGTCGTACAGACGCCCGCCGCGTGTGTCGCGCAGGAGGGCCAGGATGCGGGGCGCCTTGAGCGGCTCGTGCTCCTCGAGCCATTCGGAGAACAGATCCTTGATCTCGAGCGGCAGCCGCAGCAGGACGTAGCCCGCCGAGCGCGCTCCGGCGGCGGCGGCCGCCTTGAGGATCGCTTCCATTTCGGAGTCGTTGAGCCCCGGGATCATCGGCGAGGCGAGCACGCCGGCCGGCACGCCGGCCCGCGCCAGGGCCGCGATCGCCTCGAGCCGCCGGGGCGGCGCCGGGGCGCGCGGCTCCATGCGGCGCGCCAGTTTCCGGTCGAGCGTCGTGACCGAGATCAGGACGCAGGCCAGCCTCTCCTGCGCGAGCGGTGCGATGAGGTCGAGGTCGCGCAGCACGAGATCCGACTTGGTGACGATGCTCACCGGGTGGCGGTGCTCCGCCAGGACCTCGAGGATTTGCCGGGTGATCCGCAGGCGCCGTTCGATCGGCTGGTACGGGTCGGTGTTGGCCCCGAGGGCGATCGTCTGGCAGCGGTACCCGGGCCGGCGCAGCTCTTCTCGCAGGAGTCGCGGCGCCTCCGGTTTGGAGAAAAGCCGCGTCTCGAAGTCCAGGCCCGGCGACAGGCCGAGGTAGGCGTGCGTCGGGCGCGCGAAGCAGTAGATGCAGCCGTGCTCGCAGCCGCGGTACGGGTTGATCGACTGATCGAACGGCACGTCCGGCGAGTCGTTGGTGGTGATGATGCTTCTGGTCGTCTCGGGGGTGACGGTGGTGCGCAGCGGCGGCGGCTCGTCCTCGCCGCAGGGATCCGGCGGCTCCTCCGGTGGCTCGACTCGGCGCGCCTCATACCGGCCAGCGCGGTTGCTCATGGCGCCGCGCCCGCGGTGGTCCATGGATGTCTCCCCTCGTGTGGAGGGCAGATGTTACCACGGCGGCGTGAAGCGTCCTGCCGCGGCGCGCCGGGCGCGGCCATTGCTATTTGCCAGGGAGGAACCTAGCATCGCGATAATGAGCCGGCGCCCGCGCCTCACCGGAGGACAGTACAGTCTCGGCCGCGCCCTGCTTGGGGCGTGCCTTGCCGGCTGGTCGATCTGCCGGATCGGGCAGGTCCTGGCGAGACCGGACGCGACCGCACTGTTCGTCGCGGCCCTCGTCCTCGTGGGCGCGTGCGCGCTGCTCGTGGCGGCCGGCTGGCACGACCGCGCCGCGGCCGCCATCGCCCTCGCAGCCGGCACCGTTCTCTGTTCCTGGGATCCCGCGCTCGGGAGTCCGGCGCTCCTGGCCTTCGGATGGCTGCTCCTCGCGCACCTGTTCGTGCCGTCGGCTCCTTATGGATCGATCGCTGCCCGCGGTCGGCCCGATCCGGGAGGCGGCTGGCACCTGCCGCTCCCGATCTGGATCGGCACCTGGGTCGTCCTCGTCGCCGGCGCAGCCGCGCAGATCGGCGCCGCATTGCAGACCGACGGCCGCGGGATGGCCGCCGCATCCGGATGGGGCGCCGGGCTCATGTTGCTCCTCTTCGCCATCGATCCCGGTTGGATCGGCGGCCGCGGCGGTGCGGCGCCGGAAACGCTTTTCTACGACGGTGATTGCGGTCTCTGCCACCGGGCGGTCCGGTTCCTGCTGGCGGAGGATCCCGCTGGCCGGCGGTTCCGGTTCGCGCCGCTGCAGGGCGCTCATTTCCGGGCCACGCTGACCGCGGCGCAGCGGCAGGACCTTCCGGACAGCCTGGTGCTCCTGACGGAAGGTGGCCGCGTCCTGACGCGCTCGCGCGCCGTGCGGCATGGTCTCCTTCGCCTGGGCGGCTACTGGTCCGTCCTGGGGTGGATCGGCAGTCTCCTCCCCCCCGCGATCGGCGACGCGGCCTACAACCTCGTGGCGCGCACACGCCACCGTCTGTTCTCCCGCCCCCCCGATGCCTGTCCCGTGACGCCGCCCCACCTGCGCGAGCGATTCAACCTCGACTGAGCGGGCCGCTCGCGGGCCGCCATCGGGAAACTGCGGCTCAGGGGCAAACGTCGAGCAGGAAGGCCTGCCCGGCGATCCCCGGCCGCGTCTCCTCGCCGGACGGACTCACGGCCGTGACGACGTAGGCGAACAGCCCCCCCGGCGCCGGCACGTCCGGATCGCCTCCCGGCCACTCCGGGACTGTCGTCGTAAAGCGGCAGCGGAACGTGCCGGCCGGCGTGCCGCGATAGACGCGGTAGAAGCTCACGGGACGCATCGTCTCGTCGGAGAGATCGCCCCAGCCCCAGGTCGCGTCGCCCAGGAGGAGCGGCGCGCCCGCTCCTGGACCCGAGACCTCGAGGTCCGTGAACAGCGGCCCGACGCGCAGGACCGTTCCCCCTCGGTTGACAATGTACAGCTCTCCCTCCGCATCGAGACCAAAGCTCGTGAGGCTGTTGAGAAGCGTGCCACCCGGATCGAGAGCGGCCGTGTGGTCGGCCTGCTCCGCCGGGATGCCGCCGCCCAGGCGGAAGGAGCGCACGAACCCGGAGCAGTAGTCGCCGTAGAAGTAGGTTCCGTGCAGTTCGGGCATCTGGCAGCCGCGATAGACAGCCCCGCCGGTAATGGAGCAGCCTTCGGCGTGACTGTATTCGAGGACCGGCAAGGTGAGCGACGGATCGCCGCAGATCGGCACGCCGGCGCAGACGACCGCGTTCGGATTGCACTCCATTCTATCGTTGGGATCGAAGCAGTGGCTCCCCTCCATCGATCGCCAGCCGAAGTTGGCCGGCGGCGTGTCGCCGCCCGGCAGCACGTTCACCTCCTCCGAGCAATCCTGGCCCACGTCGGCGACGTACAGGTCGCCGTTGGCGGGATCGATAGCCGACCGCCACGGGTTGCGAAGGCCATAGGACCAGATCTCGCCGCACTCCGGGGTGGACGTGAGCGCGAACGGGTTCGACGACGGGATGGTGTAACCCGCCAGGGCGCCGCCGCAGTCGGGCGGCACGCCCATGGGGTCGGCGCCCCGGACGTCCAGCCGCAGCATCTTCCCCAAGAGCGTGCTGCGGTTCTGCCCGTTGCCGCAGATGCCGTGAGGGTCTCCGGCGCTCCCGCCGTCCCCCGAGGCAACGTACAGGAAGCCGTCGATCCCGAAGAAGATCTGGCCGCCGTTGTGATTGGTCTGAGGCTGCCCGATCCGCAACAGGACGACCTCGCTCCCCGGGTCGGCGGCGTCCGGGTCGCTGTCGGAGCGACTGAAGCGCGACACCACTGTGAACCACGGAGGGCTGAAGCCCCCTTCGGTGTAGTTGACGTAGAAGTACCCGTTCGAGTCGTAGTCGGGATCGAACGCCAGGCCCAGCAGTCCCATCTCGTCGAAGAAGGGAGAGCCCTGCACGCGGTCGGTGATATCGAGAAAGGTCAATGCGACGTCGGGCGGATCGCCGCGCCGGTGGATGCGCACGATCCCCTCCTGCTCGACGACGAACAGCCGGTCGCGATCGCCGGGCGGGGCGGTGACCAGCAGCAGCCGTCCCGTCAGCCCGGTCACGACAGGGAAGGAGGAGAGCGTGGCGCCGTTGACCGGCGCCGTGCCGGAGCAGACACCCTGCGCCCGAGCGGACCCCGCGGTCCCGACCAGGATTGCGATCAGGACCGTCGCCTTCTTGAACGGAGGTGAAGACATCCTCAGCGACCCGTCGTTCCGGGCGCCGGCGGTGCCGTGAGGCGGGTCGGCGGACGCAGCACCGCCGAGGCGCCGAAGCGCGGGGTGGCCGCGAAGGCCGTGGTCGCCTCGCTCTCGCAGCCGAGGGCATCGGCCGCCGTGACAGTGAAGCGGAGATCGGCCCCGGAGCCCCAGGCCCGCGCGGCGACCAGCCGTCCGTCCACGAACTCGTAGCGATAGCGCTGCGGCGCTCCCGCCCCGTTTCCCGGCTGCAGGGCGAGGCGCAGGTCGCCGTAGTTGTGCGCGTCGATGCGCGGCAGGTCGATGCCACCCTGGACGGCGATCGTCTCCCAGAAGGCGGCCATCGCCTCCCGATCGGGGCCGCTCAACAGGATCGAGAAAGGGCCACCGTGCTTCGCCTGGCGGACCTCGATCGCCGACCGTCCTGAGGCATGGCCGATCTCGGGCGCTCCCGGGAGCGCCGGCAGCAGGAGACGGGCCACGTGTCGCGGCTCCGGCCGGAAGAAGGCCGCGTCTCCCTCGACGACGAGACGCCACGGCGCCGCGGTCGGGCCGACGGCCGAAGCGGGAACGCGCGACGGCTCGAGGCGCGCGGAAAGCGGGCGGGCGGCGCAGACGATGAAGCCGTCGCGGAGCGGCGGATCGACCGCCGCCCCGGGCCCGGTGACGAGGACGTCATAAGGCCCCGGCGTGAAACCCGCGGGCACCTCCTGCGACAGGCCGGCGTCGGTGGTCGCGACAGGAGGCGACAGGGGCGGGTTGAGCCGGGCCACGCGCACCCCGCGCATGCCGTCGGCCACCAGCGCCATCGAGGATCCCGGTGCCGACGCTGCCGACCCGGCCGTTCCTTCCAGCACGGCGACCGCCCCTGCGACACCGGGCGTGTCATAGAGGCCCGCCAGGACCGGAGAGGAAGGGTCGGAAACGTCGTACTCCAGCAGCCCGCTGAAGCCGTCGGCGACCAGGAGCCGCGATCCAAGAAGCGCCACGCCCGCGGCCGCCCCTCGCGTGCCGACCGACGCGACCAACGCCGGCGCCTCCGGCCGCGACACGTCGACGATCTGCACGCCCCTGTTGAGGTCGGCGACGTACGCGTGGCGGCCCGACACCGCCACCCCGACAGCGCGCCCCGGGGTGTCGAAGCGGCCGACCAGCGCCGGAGATCCCGGCTCCGCGACGTCGAAGATCAAAAGCCCGCGAAAATCGTCCGCCACGTACGCTAGGCGCCCCGCCACCGCCACGCCGCGGCTGGTGCCGGCGGTGTCGAGCGTGCCGATCAGGAGCGGGGCGGCGGGATCCGCGAGATCGAACACTGCGAGTCCGCGCGATCCGTCCGCGACGTAGGCCCGCCCCCCCGCATAGGCCACGCCGAGCGCCTCCCCCGGCGTGTCGCGCACCGCGGTGATCACGACGGCCAGCGGGTCGGACAGATCGGCCACCAGCAGCCCCGCGGCACCGGCGGCCAGAATCGCGTGCGAGCCGGCGGCGGCGACCCCCAGGGCGCTCGCCGGCGTGTCGATCCGGGCGCGCAGGCGCGGCCCACCGTCGGGGTCGAAGTCCAGGACGGCGAGGCCGCCCTCGCCTGCCGCGACCAGCCCGGTGGTTCCCTCGGCGGCGATCGCCGCGGCGTTGCCGGGGAGGTCGAGACCGCCCGCCAGGGCAGGCGCGGCGGGGAACGTGACGTCGATCACCTGCACGCCGTTGAGGAGATCGGCCACCACGGCCTCGCCGCCACGCACCACGACATCGAAGAAGTAACCCGCGTTCCCGTCCAGGCCGCGGCCGCCGATCACTTCGGGCCGGCGCGGATCGGACAGGTCGACGATCTGCAGCCCGCTCGTGCCGGCTGCGACGTAGGCCAGATTGCCCGCGACCGCCAGACCAGCCGCTTCATCGGCCAGCGGGATCTCTCCGACCAGGGACGGGTTCCCGGAGTCGGAGACATCGAGCACCAGGAGCCCCCGCGTGGCGTCGGTCGCGTAGGCGTAGGGGAGAGCGACCGCAACGCTCAGGATCGCGGCTCCGGGCGCGGCGTAGGCGCCGGCTTCGACCGGTGCCGTAGGAACGCGGACATCGACGATGCGCAACCCACCCTCGCCGTCGGCGAGGAAGGCATGCCCCGCGGCGATCGCGACGTCGCTCGCCGTCCCCGGCGAGTCGTAGGCGGCGGCCTCGCCGGGCGAACTCGGATCCGAGACGTCCACGATCCGGAGACCGCCGGCTCCGTCCGCAACATAGGCATGCGCACCGTCCACCACGATCGCCCGGGGATCGAGAAAGGTGTAGAAGGTCCCGAGCCGCAGCGGCTCCTCGGGGCGCGTCACGTCAACGATGTGCAGGCCGCCGAGAAAGGTGTACGGGTTGAGGAAGGCGACGTACGCCAGCCCCTCCCGGGACCGCACCGCCACCCCGCTGTCGCCGGTCGCGAAGCCTCCGATGCGGACCGGCTCGCCGGGATCGCTCACGTCCAGGATCTGGATGCCGCCCAGCTTGCTCGCGTGGCTGTAGTAGGCGACGCAGGCCCGGTCACCCTGGACCTCGACGTCACGCGCCCCCTCGGGGAGGATGTAGCTTCCCTTCAGGAAGGGCCCGCCGCCGAGCAGCGAGACGCGCGCGCCGGGCTCGAACGCCCCGCCGCGCAGGGTGATGACGGTGGAGACCTCCGCCCGGCCGCGCAAAGGATCGACCGTGAAGGAGGGTGTTTCGAGCGACAGACCAGGGGGCGCCGTGAGGCCAAGGATCGCCGCGAGGAGCGTGGCGCGCCATCTCTCCTTTGCCGGCCGCATCGCCACCCTATCCGATCAACCCCAGCTCGGTGAGCCCGAGCGACGAGTAGCCCGGGAAGACGGCGTCCACGGTCGCGGGGTCGGCCCCCATGTGATCGCGCAGGATCTCCCAGAAGATCGCCCGGTAGTCGGAGTGCACCAGCAGGTAACGGCCGGCGTCGCCGAACATGACGCCGGTCGGCCAGGTGCCCGCGTCACAGTTGTAGACGCCGCCGTTCACGGCTCCGCCCGCGATGAACAGGCACGACGCCGCAGCGTGGTCGGAGCCGATGCTGCCGTTCTCCTTGGTGGTGCGCCCGAACTCGGACAGGGTGGTCACAACGGTGTCGTCCCAGATCGCCGGGTAGCCGCGCGGGTCGTTGGCCGCACCCGACAGGACGATCTGCAGCGACTTGAGACCATAGGCCAGCCAGGAGAGGAGGTTGGCCTGGGCGCCGGTCGCGGCGCCTTGGGCGTTGTGCGTGTCGAAGCCGCCCAGCTCGCACCCTGCCACGCGCGTGCCATTGTTGTTGACCGCGTCGGACTCCAGGAGCGACAGGGCGCAGACCTTGAGGGCGCGGAAGAAGCCGAACGAGCTGGTCGAGAACGGCCCCGGCGGTCCCGGAGGATTGGTCGCGGCGTCGACCGGGAAGAGCGAGAAGCCGGTGTTGGGGTCCTTCGGGTCCCAGGTCTGCTGGCTCCAGGAGCGGTACTCGTCGAGCGTGTCGACCAGCTTGATGCTCGTCTGCGTCAGGAGCGGGCGGTACGGCTCGAGGCCTGTCAGGTTGGTGTACTGCCCGTCCCAGGAGCCCTTCAGCTTGGAGCGCTTCGGATCGGTGGTGTAGTAGTAATCGAAGAAGCCGGGGTTCGCGATGTTGACGAACGGCTCCTGGCCGCGCAGCAGCACGGGCTGGTTCCCCTGCACCGAAAGCGCCGGCAGCAGGACGCCGGCCGAGACGGTGTTCTCTTCGATGTAGCGGTACAGCCACCCCTCGAACAGGTTGGGCTGCGCCGGATCGCCGTTCTCCCAGATCCGCTGGTCGTCGAAGTGCGACTTGGTGTTGTTCGGGAAGCCGGCCCGGTGCACCACCGCCAGGTCGCCGGAGCTGAACACCGGCAGCAGCTCGGCGAGCGCCGGGTGCAGGCGCGCGAAGCCGTTCCCGAGGTCGAGCGACGACGCGTTCGGGATGTACAACGTCGGCCGATTGATGGTGTTGTAGTCGGGGTCGCCGGCGGGGATGACGGTGTTGATGCCGTCGTTGCCGCCGCGCAGGAAGATGAAGAGCAGTCTCTTGTTGCTGAAGGGGCCGGACGCCAGGGCCTGGCGCACGAAGGCGCCCGGCAGGAGCGAGTGCAGTCCGAATCCGGCCAGGGTCAATCCGGCGCCGCGCAGGAACGAGCGGCGGGAGCAGTCGCAGCGGTCGTGGTCGCTCATGGTCGCCTCCTACTGCTCGAGGAACTGGGCGAAGCCCATCATGAAGCCCGCCGTCTCGCGGATCCGGGCGTCGGTGTAATTGCCCGGAACCCCGCTGTCGTTGGTGCTGAGATAGTCGATGGCCCTCTGCCTCTCGGCCGCGGTGAGCCCGCCGCCGCACAGCACCTCGGCGAGGAAGTCGACGATCGCCGGCGCGTTGCTGGGAGTCGGCGTGGTGGCGACCCCGTTGGCGTTCAGGAGGCCGATGACGTCCGCTCCAAAGTTCGCGGCGGTGCGCGTCGCCATGTCGAGGCCGAAGTTCTGCCGCTCGAGCAGGTTGTTGGTGTCGAGCAAGTCGCCGCCGATCTCGGAGTAGCCGGTCGGGATCGGGTTGTTGTGGAACATCTCCTGCATGCGGAACAGGTAGCTGCGCACCGAGGTCAGGCCGTCGGTCATGCCGCGCACCGAGCGCAGCGCCGACACGACGTGCTCGAACGGCGTCTTGAGCTTGCCGCCGATCCGGTCGGGATCCCGGAACGCCGCCTGATCCAGGACCGCCCGCAGCACCTCGCGCAGATCGCCGATGCCGTGCGGGTTGCCCGGGTCGTTCCAGGTAGCGACGACGGCGTCGATCATCGCCTGCGTGGGCTGCTCGTCCACAAAGCGCTGGAGGAGCTTCCTGGAGACGAACCGCGGCATCGACGGGTGGGCCAGTATGGCGTCGAAGGCCAACTGGGCGTCGTTGACGCCGGCCGCCGGGTTGCTGGCGGTGGACGGGATGCTCGCCTCGTACGCCGTCCCCTGGAAGAGAATCTTCTGGGAGGTATCGTGCCGCGTGGTGCGGAAGTTGCTGACCCACACTCCGGGGGGCTCGGTGGCGGTGCCGTAGAGGTTGCTCGCGATGCAGGCGGCCAGCGGATCGGAGGCCACGGCCGCGTCCTTCTTGCAGACGTTCCAGCCGGTGAACACTTTGGCGAGCTGCACCACGTCCTGCTGCGTGTAGCCGCCGTCCACGCCCATCGTGTGCAGCTCGAGCAGCTCGCGGGCGTAGTTCTCGTTGGGGGCGGTGTTGATGTTCGAGTCGGTGTCGAGATAGATGATCATCGCCGGCCCCAGGCCGCTTGCCTCGATGAGGTCGCGGAAGTTGCCGCCGAACGCCAGGCTGCGGAACTGGTTCTGGGCGTCGTAGTGCAGCTTCACCGCTTCCAGGTGGCGCGTCAGCGGGAACAGCGTCTCGTAGAAGCCGAAGAAGTCGTAGCTCTCCTGCCAATCAGTGTTGAGATGGTTGTCCCAGAACAGCGTCGCCTGCTGCTCGAGCTGGCGGCGGGCGTACACCGAGTTGACGATGTCGAGGGCCTGGAGCTCCGTCAGGTTGTCCGGCGGCACCAGCGCGGCTCGCCGGGTGTTGAGCTCCGTGTTGACCGACTCGTCGATGGTGAGGGGGTCGAGCTGCTCGTCGATGTGTCCCTGCCCGCCGAGGAGGGCGAGGCGGGCGCGGGTCCACTCGTCGCCTCCGAAGCCGGCGCGATCCAGGACATGATGCCGGACGATCCGGTCGCAGGAGCCGCGCAGCGGCCGGCCGCTTCCGCCCGTGCCTGTCCCGACCGTGCCTTCACCGTCGACGTTCGACTCGGCGGTCACCCAGTAGACGTACACCTGACCGACGGCCGGGTCGGGAAGACTGGTGAACGACGTGCCGGCGATCTCGTCGCCGTGGCATTCGGCGCCGTCGCCCGTGGAGAGCCACGACAGGAGACCGCGATAGACGTTGTAGTCGTCGCCACCGGCGACGCTGGACCAGGTGACCTGCGAGGCGGTGCCGAACATGACGTCGGTGACCTCCCCGGGCGGGGCCGCGGCGGCGGCGCCGGCGCCGAGCAGGAGCGCGGCACCGGCCGCGGCAGCAGTTCCCGCGGCGGCGAACAGCCGTTGCATGGGCGTCTCCTTTCTCCCTGAGGGACACACGCAGAGCCAGCCCCGGCGAGATCCGGGACCGTCACGGCATTAGACCATGTACCGCCAATCCGGTTTAGCCGCTACCTCAATCTTCTCCCGCGGCGTGGATCGGCTTCTCGGGGTGTTCCTGGGCCCATTCCCTGATGAAACGGACCCGGTTGGCGACGCTGGGATGCGTCAGGAGCATTTTTTCGATAAATGGATGAACATGATGCTCCGACAGGTCGTAACGGCCGAATTTCAGGAAGGATGACGCGGCCGCCTCGGGATCTCTGACCAGCTCGAGACCGAAGCGGTCGGCGGCGCTCTCCTGGGCCCGGCTGTAGGCCGAGACGAGCGGGCGGGCCAGGAGGAAGAAACCGCTCAGGAGGAGGAGGACTAGAGGCAGGGAGGCCGGCTCCTCGAAGGCCCTGATCCCGAAGGACGGACGGGCCCGAATGACACGGCGCCCCAGACGATCGACGAACAGGAAGCCGATGACGATGAGCACCGCGAGGAAGGCGACGGTCCTCCAGATGTGCTTCAGGACATAGTGCCCCATCTCGTGCCCCATCACGAAGCGGATCTCGCGCGGCGCGAACCGCTTCAACAGGGTGTCGTAGAGCACGATGCGCTGCGTCCCCAGGATTCCGGCGACATAGGCGTTGGTGTGCTCCGACTGGCGGCTGGCGTCGACCTGGTACACCTCGTCGGCGGGGATCCCCTGGGCGTGGGCCAGGTCGAGGATTTCACGCTTGAGTGCCGCGTCCCCGAGCGGATCGAACTTGTTGAACAGCGGCGCGATGAAGACCGGGAAAATCGCCTGCCCGAGGATGACGAAGCCGATCGTGAGGGCGGAGCCCGGCATCCACCAGGCCCGTCCCATCCGGCGGATCACGAGGTACAGGAGGGGCAGGAAGATCGCCTGCAGCACGATCCCGACGGCGAGGGCCTTCCCCTGGTCGCCCATCCAGCCGCCGAAGTCCTGGTTGAGGAAGCCGTAACGCTTCTCGCGCACGAAGCCGGAGTAGGCCTCGATCGGGAAGGACGCGACGAAGTTGACGAGCGCGAACAGGACGGCGTAGATCGCCACTTTGAGATTCGGCCGCGCCGTGACGCGCTCGGCCATCTCTTGCAGGCGCGCTCCAAAGCCGCTCCGGACGATGATGAACAGCACCGCGAGCGACCAGAGGGTGCCGGCGAGGAAGAGGACATATCCGCCGTGCGCGTACGCCTCGTTCTCCGGAGCGTCGGGCGGGACCGGGCCGAGGGGATCCGGCATCAGATCGGGGGGCGCGTCGCCGGATCCGGAGCCGACCGGGTCCGTCCCGCCGGCGGCGAGCGGGAACAGGGCCATCAAGAGCATCGGCGCCGCGAGCCACCGCGACCTCATGTCAGCCACCACCCTCTCCGGCCGGAGAGCGGCGCTCCGCCCCGTCCCGTCCCGGCCCGGGCATTCTATGGGAGAATGCGTTCACGGGAGGGACCATGATGTCAGCGACCAGCGTGCTCCGCCGTCCCCGCGCGGGACGGATGATCGCCGGGGTCGTCGCCGGCCTCGCCGATCGGTTCGGAATGGAACGAACGCTCGCCCGCGTCATCTACGTGATCGTGTCGATCCTCTCGGCGGCCTTCCCCGGCATCCTGATCTACCTGATCTGCTGGATCATCATCCCCGAGGGGGACTGATGGCGGAGGCGCGCCGCGACCTCGACGTTCTCGTGGTCGGCGGCGGGGCGCGCGAGCACGCCCTGGCCTGGAAGATCCGGCAGAGCCCGCTCGTGCGGCAGGTTTTCTGCGCCCCCGGCAACGCCGGCATCGCGCAGGTCGCGGACTGCGTGCCGATCGAGCCGACCGCCGTCGCCGCGCTCGCCGACTTCGCCCTGGCACGTCGCTGCGGTCTGACCGTCGTCGGTCCCGAGGCGGCGCTCGCCGCCGGGATCACCGACGAGTTCGACCGGCGCGGCCTGCCGATCTTCGGCGCCACGCGGGCGGCGGCCGAAATCGAGTCCAGCAAGGTCTTCGCCAAGGAGTTCATGCGCCGGCACGGCATTCCGACCGCCGCGCACGAGGTCGCGGGGAGCGCCGCCGAGGCGCGCGCCATCCTGGGCCGGCGCGGCGATCGGCCGGTCGTCCTGAAGGCCGACGGGCTGGCGGCCGGCAAGGGCGTGGTCGTCGCCGGCAGCCGGAGCGAGGCCGAGCAGGCGATCGAGGCGATGCTGGTCGAGAAGCGGTTCGGCGCGGCGGGCGAGCGCGTCGTGATCGAGGACCGCCTCGAAGGGCCGGAAGTGTCCTTCTTCGCCCTCTCGGATGGCGAGCGGGCGCTGCCGCTGACGACCTGCCAGGACTACAAGCGCCTTCTGGACGGCGATCGCGGTCCGAACACCGGCGGAATGGGGGGCTATTCCCCCTCGGTCCTGATCGACGCCGCGACGCACGGGCGGATCATGGAGACCGTGGTCATTCCGACGGTGCGCGGCCTCCTCGCCGAGGGGCGTGCCTACCGCGGCATCCTGTATGTCGGGCTGATGCTGACGTCCTCGGGCCCGCGGGTGCTGGAGTACAACGCCCGTTTCGGGGATCCCGAGGCGGAGCTGATCGCGGTCCGGATGGAGAGCGACCTCGTGCCCGTCCTGCAGGCGACCCTGGCCGGGCGCCTGGACGAGGCGCGGCTCGCCTGGCATCCCGGCGCGAGCGTCTGCGTCGTCCTGGCGGCGGCCGGCTACCCGGGAGCGCCACGCACCGGCGACCCGATCCTCGGATGCGACGAGGCCTCCCGGATGGAGGGCGCCCACGTTTTCCACGCCGCGACGCGCGAGGCGGGCGGTGTCCTGGTCACGGCCGGCGGCCGAGTCCTGACCGTCACCTCTCTGGGCGCGACCTACGAGGAGTCGGTCCGGCGCTGCTACGCCGCCGCCGGGGCCATCCGCTTCCCGGGCTGCCAGGCGCGCACCGACATCGCCCGCGTGGCCGTCGGGCGCGAAAAGGGGGGACCCGCGTTGTGCGGCTGATCATAGAGGAGTCGCTTTGCTGTGCCCGCCCCGCGCTGCAGCTCGCAACCCCTTTGTGCACAGGCGGTTCTGATGATAGGATTCGCCGGTCTCACAGTGAGGGTACTGCCGATGAAGGAAACATCCCAGTCACAGCGGCGCATCTTCGAGCTGCTGCGCGCCTATCACCAATCCCGTGAAAATATCCGCCTCCTCCTCAGCATGACCCCGATGAGCGACTACGAGAAGGTCGGCTTCATCGACGCCTGGCAGGAGGAGATGGCCGATTTCTTCGCCGAGAACGGCTACTGCTTCGCCTGCAATCGCCTGCTCGGGCGCTGCCAGTGCGAGGAGCCCCTGCGGCGGGCGGCGCCCCGCCCCGCCTGACCCGCCGGATCCCGACCCGGCGGCACTCTGCTAGAATCCCGGCTCCCTCAGGGAGGATCATCGTGGCGCGCCGCACAAAGCAGAGAGCCTCATCCATCCCCCGTCCTGCCCGCCCCGACTCGTCACGATCCGACGCCCCGGGCTCCGGCTCCGCAGCAGCGGGCGCAGTGTCCGCGGCGTCCGGCCCTGCCGGCAGGACGCCGCTCAAGGTGTGGGTGGCGATGGGCAGCGACAGCGACCTGCCGGTGATGGAGGAGACGACGCGGACGCTGCAGGCCTTCGGTATCCCGTACGAGGTCGACATCACCAGCGCCCACCGCACCCCGCACGAGGCGGCGCTGCTGGCGGAAGGCCTCGAGGCGAACGGCTTCGGCGTGGCGATCCTGGGCGCGGGGCACGCCGCGCACCTCGCCGGCGCGGTCGCGGCCCACACCACCCTGCCGGTCATCGGCGTGCCGCTGCCGTCGTCGTCGCTGCAGGGGCTCGACGCCCTCCTGTCGACGGTGCAGATGCCGGGCGGAGTGCCGGTGGCCACGGTGGCGATCGGGCGATCGGGGGCGCAGAACGCCGCCATCCTGGCGGCCCAGATCCTGGCGATCGCCGACCCGGCCCTGCGCGCGCGCCTGCGGGACCACAAAGAGCAGATGGCCCGCAAGGTGACCGAGAAGAACCGCGCCCTCAAGAGCGCGAAGCGCTCCTGACCGATCCGGCGATTCTCCGACTGTGTCCACCTACCGCATCGTCACCCTCGGCTGCAAGCTGAATCAGGCCGACTCCGCAGCGCTCGAAGCGCGCCTGCGGGCCCTGGGGCTGGCGCGCGCCGCCGGTGACGCCCCGACGGCCCAAGACGCCAGCACCGCCGCCGATCTCGTCGTTCTCAATACCTGCACGGTGACGGGCGGCGCCGACCGCGAGGCCCGACAGATCGCCCGCCGCCTCAGGCGCGCGAATCCGCGCGCCACGCTGATCGTGACCGGCTGCTACGCCGAACGGGACGGCCGGACCCTGGCGACCCTGCCCGGCATCGATCACGTCGTCGGGATGCGCGACCAGGCGGGACGGATCGCGGCGCTGGCGGGCGCGGCACTCGGGCTCGAAGCGCCGGGGGGAGAATCGGGCGGCACGACGCCCCCCGATTCCCCGATCGACCTGGGGCGCTTCGGCGCCACGGCGGCCTGCGACCCGGCCACAAGCGACCGCACGCGCGCCTACCTCAAGGTCCAGGACGGTTGCGATCTGCGCTGCACCTACTGCGTCATCCCGTCGGTGCGCGGCGACAGCCGCAGCCTGCCGCCGGACGAGGTGCTACGTCGCATCGGCGACCTGTCGGGAGCGGGCTACCGCGAGATCGTCTTCACCGGCGTGAACACGGGTGACTACGGGAAGGATCTCTCCCCCTCACTGCGGCTGCACCATCTCATCGAGCGCGCGCTGGCGGTTCCCGGGCTGGGTCGCCTGCGGCTCAACTCGCTCGAGCCGAGGACGATCGCTGCGGAGGTGATCGAACTCCTGGCCGCGAACGACGGGCGCCTGGCGCGCCACCTGCAGGTCCCCCTGCAGAGCGGCTGCGATTCGGTCCTTCTGCGCATGCGGCGCAACTACCGGACGGCCGATTACGCCCGGGTGGCCGAGCGCCTGCGGGCGCGCATCCCCGGCATCGGGATCGGTGCTGACGTCATCGTCGGCTTCCCGGGCGAGACCGAGACTGAGTTCGAGGCGACCTGCCGCTTCATCGAGGCGTCGCCCCTCAATTACCTGCACGTCTTCTCGTACTCGGCGCGCCCGGGCACGCCGGCGGCCGCGATGCCGGACGCGGTGCCGTCGCCGGCCGTGCGCGAGCGCAGCGCCCGGCTGCGGGCGCTCGGTCGGGCCCTGTCCCTGCGATTCCGCCGCTCGTTCATCGGCCGCGACCTGCCGGCCCTCGTCCTGCGCGAGGTCCGCCCCGACGGGCGCCTGCGCGCCCTCACCGACAACTACATCGATGTCGGGATCGACCCCGGCGATCGCCCGGCCGGCGATCTCATCAACCGGCTGGTGGTCGCGCGGGTCACGGAGGCGAGGGACGACGACACGCTGGCGCGGGTCGCCTGAGATGGCTCCCTCAGCGCCGCCGCCGCGTGTCGATCAGGTGCTGCTGCAGGGCATCGCGCAGATCGCCCTCGCTCCTGGCCCGGAGCATCGCCAGGTAGACGAGATCGGGGCGGTCCTCCGGGCCGAGACGCGCGCAGGCCCGGCGCGAGGCGCGCCGGCTCGCCGACAGCACAATGCGGAGCATCACGCGCGTTCCTAGAAGCGACGTCAACCGCCCGTAGAGCCTGCCCGCGGCGCGCAGCAGCCGGCCGGGTCCCGGCGCGCCGGAGAAACCGGCGCGACCCAGATGCTCCTCGATGCGCCGACGTCTTTCCAATTCAGCCCGAAGATAGCCCTCGAGGAGCCGGCGGCCGCCGGGATCGCGCAGCGCCTCCGTGTAGACGCCGTAGATCCCCGAGGTGAGGTCCTGGAGGTAGATCTCCTGGAGCAGGGCGCGGCGCTCACCGATCGAGGGCTGCATGGTCGCCGCCGCGGCCGACAGGACGCGGCCGCGGCGATCCCGCGGACGTCTAGGTCCGGATCAGGTCCTTGAGCGCCTTGGCGACCGTGAACTTCACCACGGTCTTGGCGGGGATCTGGATTGTCTCGCCGGTCGCGGGGTTGCGGCCGGTGCGCGCCTGGCGCTTCGACACCTTGAACTTGCCGAGTCCCGCCAGCGGCACTTCGCCTTCCTTCTTCATCTCGTTCTCGACGATCCGCGTGAAGCCCTCGAGGAAGGACTTCGCCGCCTTCTTGTCGCCGCCTATCGTCTCGGCGACGGCGTCGATCAATTCCGTGCGCGTCATGCTGAACCCTCCCGATCAGAAGCGGTCGGCTCTCGTGTCACTCGTTGCGCTCGAGGCCCGGACTTTGTAGCACGTTCGCCGCGCCGCGATCAAGGGCGCCGGCCACCGGAGGACCCCGGTTCCCGATCTATCATGTCGAGTGAGGGGCCGACGACACGGGACCGCACCCAGAGAGGAGAGCATGCCATGTACACGAGCCCAAGCCACCTGCCGGAAGACGCGCGGGCCAAGATCGCCGGGACGCTGAACGCGCGTCTCGCGGACGGATTGGACCTGCACAGCCAGATCAAGGTCGCCCACTGGAACATCAAGGGGCCGCAGTTCGCGGCCTTCCACCCGCTGTTCGAGACGTTCGCCGTGAGCTTGGCGAACCACAACGACGCCCTCGCCGAGCGCGCGGTCACGCTCGGGGCCAGGGCCTACGGCACGGCGCGGCACGTCGCGAAGACCTCCAAGCTCCCGGACTACCCCCAGGAGACAAGCCGCGACATGGAGCACGTTCTCCTCCTGGCGCAGCGGATCGAGACCTATCTCGAGGGAGCCCGCGAATCGCGCGGCATCGCCGAGAAGCACGGCGACACGGACACGGTCGACCTTCTGACCCAGGTGATCACGGAGTTCGAGAAGCACGCGTGGTTTCTGCGGGCCTCGCTGGAGAAATAGCCTCGCCGGCTCTACTTCCAGTCAACGGGCAGGCGGATCGAGCGGCCCTCGCGGTCGCGGTACAGAATGTAGCCGTTGTTGCACCCGAACTTGTAGAGGTCGCGGGTGACCTCGACGTCGCGGCGGCAGTACTGCTCGATGAGATCGAGCCGCCCCTCCTTCCACCACTTGAGCGACTGCAGGCCGTCGGCCGTCTTGCCGACGCCCAGCGTGGCCTCGCAGACGTCGGCCAGGCGCAGGCGGAAGCCGAGCTTGCGGTAGATGTCGGCCAGCATGTCGACGGTGCGGATGCGCGACAAGTCGCGGTCGGTGTAGCCCTTCAGGACCGTCAGGTCGAAGCGGTCGATGTTGTAGCCGACGACCCGGTCGGCGCTCAGGAGATCGAGCAGGAGATCGTTGACGTCCTTCTCGTGGAAGGTCCGGAACTGTCCGCTGACGTCGTTGAAGGTGACCGCCAGCGCCAGCTTCATGGCGGCGATGTTGTTCCAGCCGCCCACCTCCTCGGCGCTCTTCTGCGTCTCGAGGTCGAAGAACAGCGTCGTGACGGGCGCCGGCGGCGCCTCCCCGGCGCGGCGGCGGGGCGCCGGCATCGGCTCGCCCTCCTCGCCGCGGCCCAGGGCCTGCCGGGGGGGCGGCGCCTCGACGCCGGACGAGGCCTGCAGGGAAGGCGGGGGCGCGGAGGTTCGGGGCCGGGACGGCCGGTCCGGATCCTCCTCGAGCGGATGGCGGCCGATGATCGTCTCCAGGATGAGTGCGGCCGCCGCCTTGTCGAGCGGGTTGTTGCCGTTGCCGCACTTCGGCGACTGCACGCAGGAGGGGCAGCCGGACTCGCACGGGCAGGCGCGCAGCAGATCGGCCGTGCGGCCGATCAGGTCCTCGATGGCCCGGAAACCCTTGGCCGCGAGGCCGACGCCCCCCGGGTGGCCGTCGTAGATGAAGATCGCCGACCTCCCGATCTGAGGATGAAGGGGGTACGAGATGCCGCCGATGTCGCCGCGGTCACAGATGGCGAACAGCGGGAACAGGGCAATCATCGCATGCTCGGCGGCGTGGATGCCACCCATGAAGTGCCCGCCGCGCCTGCGAACCATTTCCTGGAGCTCGTCCGGAAGCGCCAGCCACAGGCCGACCGTCTCGAAGGTCAGGGGCGGCAGGGTGAGGTCGTAGATCCCCAGCCGATCGCGCCCGTTGAGACGCCGCTTCTCGTAGCCGGTGATCCGCTCCGTGACCTTGAGCCGTCCGAGGCTTATGACGAGCGGGCCGGCGCGCCGCTCCTCGAGCGTCTCCAGGACGGCGGTCTCCTTCTCGGCCCGGACCTGCGTGTAGTAGTCGGCGTCGGCCGGCTCCACGCCGACGCGCCGGGTGTCGATGTCGAGGCGGCGCACCAGATACTGCTGGCCGTGGTGCAGATAAATAGCCCCGGCGTGCGTCTCGTGGAAGGCGCGCGCGCCGTCGATGCTCCCGATCACCCGCCGCGCCTTCTGGTCGTGGATCGCATACGTGCTGCCGGTCGATCGCAGGTTGATGTCGCGCTGCGGACGGCGGCGCAGCGTGTACCAGCGGCTTCCCTCGGCGTCCCGGGCCAGGACACCCGATCGCTCCAGCTCGCCGACGAGGGCGAAGTTGGCCTCGCCGTACAGGGACCGATCCCCTTCCTCGAGCGGCGCCTCGGCGCCGGCGCACACCAGGTGGGCCCGCGTCACGACGGGGTTCTCCGGATCGAAGACGACCTCCTCGCAGCCGCGCGACAGGAACTCCCCGGGATGGGTCATGAAGTACTGGTCGAGGGCGTCGGGCATGGCGATCATCACCGTCAGCGACTCCCGGTCTTCCCGGCCGACCCGGCCGATCCGCTGCCATGACGACACGATGCTCCCGGGATAGCCGACGAGCAGGCAGACATCGAGGCCGCCGATGTCGACACCCAGCTCCAGGGCGCTCGTCGAAATAACTCCCTGAAGATCGCCCCGGAACAGGCGCGCCTCGATCTCGCGCCGCTCCTCCGGGAGGTAGCCGGCGCGGTAGGCGCTGATCCGGCCCCGCCAGCGCGGGGCCGACTGCAAGAGCCACGAGTGCAGGAGCTCGGTGATCTTGCGCGCCTTGGTGAACGCGATGGTGCGGAATCCGGCGTCGAGCGACCAGGAGAAGATCGTCGTGGCGGCGGTGTAGGGGCTGACGCTCGGATTCAGGAACATCAAGTGACGGGCGGCGCGCGGCGCCCCGCTTTGGTCCACGACCGAGAACGGCCGGCCGACGAGCCCCTCGCCCAGCCTCGCCGGGTGCGCCACCGTGGCCGAGGAGGCGATGAACCGGGGCCGGCGGCCGTACAGCGCGGCGATCCGCTGCAGGCGCTTCAGGATGTGGTGCAGGTGCGAGCCGAAGATGCCGCGATAGACGTGCAGCTCATCGACGACCACGAACTCGAGGTTCGAGAACAGCGGCCGCCAGGATTCGTGGTGCGCCAGGAGCCCGAGGTGGAGCATGTCGGGGTTGGTGATCACGATGTCGGGCGGGTCGGCCTTGATCGCTCGCCGCCGCGTGTCGGAGGTATCGCCGTCATAGATCGCGGCGCTCACCGGGCGGCCGTGCCCCGGCAGGCCGTCGCCCTGCGGGACGACGCCGCCGTGCCGCGCACAGGCTGCCGCCAGATCCCCGATCGCGAGAAGCTGGTCCTGGGCCAGCGCCTTGAACGGAAACAGGTAGAGGGATCGGCTGCCCGGACGGAGCAGCGCCGACTCGAAGGTCGGCACCAGGTAGACGAGGCTCTTGCCGCTGGCCGTCGGCGTGACGGTCAGCACGTCCTCGCCACGGCGGACGCGGTCGATCGCCTCGGCCTGGTGGGAGTAGGGCCGATCGATCCCGAGGTCGCGCAGCGCCCCGGCGAGCGCGGCGGGCAGCGGCTCGGAGAGCGTCGTGAAGGAGGCCGCCTGGGCCGGGATGGCCTCCCGGTGGACGACGTCCCGGCCCAGCTTCTCGGAGCGCTCGATGCGCCGGATGAATTCGGCCATCGAGGCCCCGGCGGAGCGGTCCGCCGGCGGCTCGAACACGTCCGTCGCGACGGGCGGCCCGCGGCGCTCGAACGCGATCGGCGATGGGCCCTGGTGGCCGGCGGCGCGCGCCGGGGTCACGCCTTCGCTCCCTCCGTGTAATCGTAGAAGCCGCGTCCCGACTTCCTGCCGAGGTGTCCCGCATCGACCATCCGGCGCAGCAGCGGGCACGGGCGATACTTGGGATCGCCGAACCCATCGCGCAGCACCTCCATGATGGCGAGGCAGGTATCGAGGCCGATGAAGTCGGCGAGCCGCAGCGGGCCCATCGGGTGGCGCATCCCGAGCGTCAGCACCGTGTCGATGTCCTCGCGCGTGCCGACGCCCTCGTAGAGCGCGAAGACCGCCTCGTTGATGAGCGGCATCAGGACGCGGTTCGAGATGAACCCCGGCAGGTCCTGCGACACGACCGGGGTCTTGCCGAGCTTCACGGCCAGGGCGCGGGTCTCCTCCGTGGTCTCGGCGGTGGTCGACTGTCCCGGGACGATCTCGACCAGCTGCATGACCGGCACCGGGTTCATGAAGTGCATGCCGATGACGCGCCCCGGGCGCTTGGTGGCCGCGCCCAGCCGGGTGATCGACAGCGACGAGGTGTTGCTCGCCAGGGTCGCATCGGGGCGGCAGACACGATCGAGGCCCTGGAAGATGGAGAGCTTCAGGTCCAGGCTCTCGTTGACCGCCTCGACCACGAAGTCGCAGGACGCGAGGGCGTCGAGTGCCTCGGAAGTGCGGATGCGGCTGAGGGTTGCTCCCTTCGCGTCGCCGGTAATCGTTCCCTTCTCCAGGAGACGGGTCAGGCTCTTGTCGATCCCGGCCATCGCCCGCTCGAGGAAGCGCGCCTCGCGATCGGTCAGGACGACCGACAGACCCGAGGCGGCGGCCACCTGCGCGATGCCGGCCCCCATCTGTCCGGCGCCCACGACGCCGAACGCGCGGATGCGATCGGGGCGGCTCACGGGACCTTCACCGCCATGGCGATCGCGTTCCCGCCGCCGAGGCACAGCGCCGCCACGCCCTTCTTCGCCTTGCGGTCGACCATGGCGTACAGCAGCGTCGTCAGGATGCGCGCCCCGCTGCAGCCGATCGGATGTCCCAGCGCGACGGCCCCCCCGTGAATGTTGATCCGCTCCTGCCGGAGCTTCAGCTCGCGCGTCAGGGCGACCGCCTGCACGGAGAAGGCCTCGTTGAGCTCGAACAGATCGACCTCGTCGGCGCTCCAGCCGGCCTTCGCCAGCACCCGCCGGACCGCCTCGACCGGCGCCATCATCACCATCTTCGGCTCGATGCCGCTGCTGGCGTAGGCGACGATCGACGCCTGGGGCTTCAGGCCGGCTTTGGCCGCCCGCTCCTCCGACATGACGATCATGGCGGAGGCCCCGTCGTTGACGCCCGGCGCGTTCCCGGCCGTCACCGTGCCGCCCTCCTTGAAGGCGGGCTTGAGCTTCGAGAGCGCCTCCACCGTCGAATCGCGGCGGGGAGACTCGTCGGTGTCGAACATGAGAGGAGGGCCCTTTTTCTGCGGCAG
>Ga0247727_10006905_pt1 | contig 21993 bp, 18 predicted proteins | sample WisWelCaveWW1625_FD_202498 | JGI IMG/M metagenome (GOLD analysis project Ga0247727, IMG submission 202498) | Biofilm microbial communities from Wishing Well Cave, Virginia, United States - WW16-25 | ecosystem: Environmental > Aquatic > Deep subsurface > Groundwater > Cave microbial mat | place...
ATCGATGAACGCGCCGTTCACCAGCTCGCGCGCGCCGAGCAACCGTCCGACACGCGGCGCGGTCGTTTCATCCACCAAGCCAGACATGCCAAGCCCCATCTCTTCGAGCAGGCTTTGCAGCCGCGCGCGCTCTACGACTCTCAAGGATTTGATTTGAGACAGATCGGTGATCAGCATGTCGGCCAGTCCTTTTTGCAGAGGATCAAGCTCGCGGTTTTGGCCGAGATTGCGAAAATACAAAACCGCCAGGCTCTTTTCGGGCGGAGTCGTTGCTTCGAGCTGCGCCTCTTGCGCCAAAATCGTTTTTGCCTGTTCGCGCAATCGCTCGTGTACGAGGTGCGTTAGCCGAGCGCGCATAGCGCCACGCGCATGATCGCCGATCGCGCCCGGATACTGGCTGTAAGTTTTGATCGCCGCATCGAGATCGCCCTTTTGTTCCTGCGCCGCGCCGATGTAAAACATGGTCAGCGCGTCTTTTGGATTGCGGCGCAACGCCGCGTTCAGGAGATCGAGCGCCAGCGGCAGTTCGTTTTTTTTGAAATGCGCGATGCCAAGATCGCGCACCGCCGCGGCATTCTCGGGGTTTTCTTTCACGGCTTTTTGCAGCGCGACGATTGCCGTCTCATAATTTTCGTGCGCCAGCGCTTTTTTCCCCTGGCCATAATGCGATGCCGCACAACCAACGACCAGCGGCAACAGCAAAACGAGGCAGAAGCCGTATGACAAATTCTTTTTCATGTGCTGCCCTCCTTGAGGTGATTGTATGGGGTGAATGATTTGCCGTAATGAAAAAACACGGAACGATCTCACTTCAACGATTTTGATTTCTTCCTTGTTAATCCCGCAGGGATGAAATGTTTATAGCTTGGAATCTGCCCTACGGCCCAAACTCCGAAGGAGCGGCATGTCACGCCGATGGCGTTTTCTTCAGTGTCATGGTTACGAGTTATAAACATTACATGTCTCCGGCATTCGATCCTATTTCTCAAACTCCGTTTACTCTCCCTCCACGATTTTGATTTCATCTTCGGTCAATTCGTACAGTTCATACACCAGCGTGTCGATTTGTTTGTCGGTGGCATCGATCTGCCGCTGCAAGGCGGTTTTGTCGTGTTCGTTCTTCGTTGCCGCCAGCTTCTTGTGCAGCGCGAGCATTTGCTCAACTAACGAAACCATTTTGTCGTGACGGGATTTTTTTGCTGGATATGAAAAATTGATTGGGCAGATGGGAAGTTGCTCAATGTATTGTTTGTTCGCAGCGAAATAACCGCCGTGAAAAGTTGTTGAAACTTGCTTTAAGTAGAAATCTAGCAAGCGCGAATTCAGCAAACCGCAGAGATAAACAAGACTACCCGACTTCTCATCGCTTGTGATTCCATAACCTCCGGTTGTAACATTGATAAAGTAATAATTATCGGATTTATCGAGATAGGCAGCCAATTTAGTAATCATATATGGGATCAAGAGTTTGGGTTGTTCCCACAGACCAAGGTTTTGAGTTCGGCCAAAACGATACCATTGCATATCTTTGAATGCGCCGTTCTCACGATTCTCTAGAACTTGTTTGTTGCGATTCAAATATTTCCAGATCAATGGATAATTGCCCTGCATTTCAGGTTGTGAAAAAAGTCGCGCTGCGCAATTTTTCACTTCATAAGGAAACAAAACCAAAGCCGTTGCCTCAGCCTGGTAACGGTGAATGTCACCACTGCGTACAACTGGTTTCAAAATAAGCGACTCAAGAGTTACCCACTCATTTAGTTCTTTGGAGAAAACATCCGTTGTTCTTTTATTCCTTCCTGCTCTAAATTCTTTGAAGAGATAAACTGTGTCGGCACTTGTGATTGGTCCTTGATACATTCTCGTTGATACACCCCCCAATTTCACCGGCATTTTACTCAACCGCTCGAAAAGCGATGCGCCCTTGCCAACTGAAAAATTCCATTCATCGCTCGTGATATTGGCAGCGGGCACAGCGCCTACCGTTGCTTTAGCCGAAGTAAGCCACTCGGCCAGATCGTTCACTTTCACAAACTGGCACTCTTTACTACCCGCCCTATCCAGAAATAACAAACAAGTGTATGTCGTTGCCCCAGCAAAAATTTGCTGATCGCCAAAGTGAACAACATGCGACAGGTGCCTGCCTTTCGCCAATAACCGGCGCAAGGGTTCGCCGTACTGCGCATTGAAAAACTTGTGCGGCAGAATGAAACCCAGTCGCCCGTTCTTGTTCAACAAGTTCAATCCCTTTTCGACGAATACCACGTAGATGTCGTAGTTGCCGGAGCTGGCGGCAGTGTAGCTTTGCTTATAAACTTCAACTTCGACCGGAGCCCACTCCTTCATCGTTTGAATGCGAATATACGGCGGATTTCCAATCACCGCATCAAACCCACCCGCTTTCACAATTTCCGGAAATTCTGCCTGCCAATCAAAAATATTTATGCGCAGGCGTTCTTCATCGTCGAGCAAACTCAACTGTCCGGCTTGAGAATAGAAATCTGGCCCGATGAGCGAGTTGCCGCATTTGATATTGCTGCCGAGATCGGGCAAGGCGCGCTCGTGGAAAAATTTCAGTTGACTGGAAATCGTTTGCTCGTTTTCACCTTCGAGCACTTTCAGCAGCAAAGAGAGTTTGGTCACTTCCACGGCTTGCGGGTCAATGTCCACGCCAAAAATATTGTTGAGTAGAATCCGCTTGCGCTCGGCAGTAGTCAACCGCCAATCGCCGCCGCTTGCTTGATATAATGTCGGAATACGTCCCGTCGCCCATTTCTGCGCGCCGTCCAGCACATACCAATCGCGATGCCAGTCGAGCAAGCGTTGATACGCGCCGATCAAGAATGATCCTGAGCCGCATGCCGGATCGAGAATTTTTATTTTGGCAACCTGCTTCGGTGTTTTGTCCTCCAGCAATTTGCCAACGGTGTTTTTCACGATGTAATCAACGATGTACGTCGGCGTGTAATAAACCCCGCCGGCTTTCTTCACTTCTGGCTTGTCTTCGACAACGGCGCGATGTCCGGCGGTGAGGCGAATGACCTTGCCGAGAAACTGCTCGTAAACCTGGCCGAGAATGTCAGCCGGAAGCACGGAGAATTCATACGGGCTTTCAGGATAATACAAATTTTTGATAATGTCCTTGAGCGGCTTGTCTTCGATGTTCAAGCCGAGCGTCAGGTCATCGGGCGGCTCGGCGCGATCTTTTTCCATCTGGAAATGAAACAGGCCGGAGTTGTAGCGTTCGTCGGCGCGATGGAAAATTTCGCAAAGGCGTTTATAAGAGCGCTCACCGTTGAGCAAGGCCCGCAATGCGCCGTAGTTCTCGATGCCGCGATCTTCGCAGATGCGCAGAAAGATGATGCGGTCGATGGTGCGCTGCACGCAAAAATTCAAATCGCGCTGGCTAAGATTGGGATTACGAGCGGCAAGGTTGCGGGCGAGTATGTCGCGCCACGATTCTATTTCTTTGAGAAAAGAAGCATCGACTTCGGTGGTGCCCTTCTTTGCGCGACTCGTTTCCGCGTATTTGTCGAACGAGCCTTTGAGAATGGCATCGCGGGAAAAGATCGAAGAAATTTCCGGCCAGCTTTTTTCGTAATCTTTATAATTGATGTAAAGCGTGCGCGCTGCGGAGGACTTGTCGCTAAGAGATGGTTTGCTTCGGCAATCGTACACTGCGAATTCTTCAAAGTCGGTGAGAATACTGAGCGGCAGCTTGGCCGACCAGGCATAGCGCCGAAGCTGAAACGCCGGGCCGACGTCGTCTTTCACATTGACAAAAGGCTTTTTGGCTTCGACAAAAAACTTGCGGGTGCCGCCGATTCGAAAACAATAATCCGGCGCTTTGGTCGCCCCGCCCACTTTGATCGCGTCTTCGTGAATCACATCCTTGTAAGCCTCGGCATTGCCTTGACGGTTGTTCACGTCCCAGCCGAGCGCATCGAAGAATGGATCGAGAAACTCGCGGCGAAGCTGCGTTTCATTATATTGACCGGAGCGATACGCCTCGGCATTGCGGTCGAAGCGTTCAATCAATTCAAGGATTTCTTTGGGAGCAGGCATAGACAAATCAATTATTTTCTCATGAACTTCTTACTTCTCAATTCTTACTTCTCAGCGCTTCTTAGTTAGTTCCGCGCCAAATGTGCCGTCAACGTCGCGGATTTCCCATTTTGCGAAATCGAGCTGACGCCACAGCTTGCCGCTGCGGAGGAGTATGATATTTCTGGATTCGTCGGACTTTATGAAGGGGCCGTCGAACAGCGGCCATTTTCCCGAGCGGCTGGAAACAATGGGATAGCGGTTTAGCTTGCGCTCTCCTGAAGATGTTAGCTCATAGACATCGCCATATGAACTCGTGTAATTCACTTTCGCAATCCCGGCGATTTTTTCTTCATCCGCCTCGCCGTCGTTTACCGAATTTCGTTTTTCAGAAATCGCTTTCGCTGCGCTGAGAATATTGCTGCTGGATATTTTGGTTTCTGCGAAGCGGCGTTTGAACTCATCAAAGCTCGGGCACTCTTCGATGGATGCAAGCTCGACGATCACCGCATTACGGCGGCCACGGCTCACAAGTCGCCAGCCATCAGTATGCTCTTCAAAGTCGACCGGGCGCAAAAATTTTATGGCAAGAAAAACGCGCCCCATGTGGCAAAGTATCCAGCCATCGTCGGATGATTCGCGAACGGCTATGTCTTTTGAAAGAAATCCGGTAATCCATGGATTGCCTGCGCTCTCCGGAATGTCGTATAAAGCAATGAGCACATTACGATGCTGGAAAATAGTTTCGTAAGGCGATGCGCCGTAATTTTTTTTTGGATCGGCAAAAGTAGTATCGTACAAACTTACCGTCGAAGTTACCACGCGCAGCGGGTCGGGGAAGAACATTCCCAGGCGATCATCTCCGGCATAAGGATGTGTCGCAAAAAAAACCGGATGCGCATCGCCTTCGCTCACATAGTTGACCGCCCAACTTTGCTGCGCGTAGGAATGGGTGATTTCTCCGAGCACCGAGCCGAGAGCATAATCACCGGTGAGGTAAGTATATTTTTGCACACTGCCAACAGTTTTTCCCGCCAGCCCGCGGCGATACAACGCGCCGTGCGACTTTCGTTCGCGATGCACATAGCTCTCATCGCGATTGATTCCCATGCCGAGCACGACCACCGGGACTTCATAACTACTCAACGCGGCGAAAAGCAGCTCGGCGCTTGGCGTCATTTTTCCTGCGCCAAAAAGCAGCCATGACAATCCCGAAGCGCCACGCGAAAAATTATTCGTGGTTGCGTTATAAACATGCGCGCCGGTGTATTGCCCGGCAAGATGTTCCGTTGCAAAATCGGCGAGCAGGAGGTCCAAAACCATCCGCGCCCGATGTCGAAATTGCGGATCGTCGGCAAAATCATAAAACACGAACAAGGGCATCAAGAAAGATGACAAATGCTCCGGCGAATCGAACTCGCGCTGGCCTTGCGACGCAACGCCTTGCATCCATTGCAACAAATACCCGCTCGCCTCGCGATGATTCTCATCGGAACTTTTGCCGTTGAACCAGTCTGTTGCCTGCGGCCAGAATTGCGTGGCAAGCAGCAGCGTTGAGTAATACAAATGCCAGTCAAGCTCGCCCCTGCCACGCTGCATCGGAGTTTCGGCAAAATGTCGCTGCGTCAAGAGTTTTAGAGAATCTGGAAAACTTTTTTCACCATGCGCATAGGCGACAATCAGCGAGAGGTGAAAGGCAGGATCGTTTTTCGGATGGCGAAGCTGCGCGGAATAAAGCGCGACGGACTCCGGTAATTTTTTCTGGGCAGCGCATCGAGCTGCAATGCTTGCGAACTCTTCTCCGGCTTGCGGGGCTTGCTGAACAAAATATTGCAGCGCTTCCTGCCGCCGCGCCAAGAGCGCGGATTCCAGAGTCTGCCGGTCTTGCGCTGCGCCATGATCATCGGGAAACAGAAGAACTGTGACGGATATTAATTCCAAGGGAAAAATTTTGAGAAAAAATGTCTTCATCTAATCTTCCAGATAATAAAAAAATTTTAGCAAGAGTTGTGCAACAGCGACTCACCCCCGGCCCCTCTCTTAAGAAGAGAGGGGAGAAAAAAAACCTTAAACCAGTTCTCCCCCCTTCTCTTTTTAAGAGAAGGGGGCCGGGGGATGAGTTGCGACTGCGTAAGAGAGCTTAACTTGACACCAACGGTCAACGAAATTAAACTGAAGTCTTTCGTGTTATTCAGCGATTTTCGCGGGCTGAATTTTTTTACTCGAATTCCTCGAAATCAAGGAGATTGTTCAATCGTTACCGGCAAAAGTCTTCTCACGTCGGCTCCGGTCAATCCGAATGCCTGCCAATTCGCGCCGCCGTCGATAGTGCGCCACACGCCGTTGCCATGCGTGCCGAAATACATTTTTTGTCCCGACTCGAACAGCGCAATCGAAAACACCGTGCCGAATTGTTCGCTGCCTTCCAGATGTCGCCACTGTGGATCGTCTTCCGTAGCCATGAACAAACCGCGCTCGAAGCTACCGGCGACAATCGGCTCGCCGGGTTTTCCGCCTGCAAGCGCATAAATTGAGAGACTGTCTTCGCCCAATGCTACCGGCGTAAAAACATGCCCACCGTCGGGGCTGTTAATCAAGCCGTGATATTCCGTGCCCACCCAGAATATGCCGGGAGAGATATGTTGACGCAAAAGAGCGCGAATCGCGATGCCCTCGAGCGCCAGCGGTTTCCACGATTGGCCGTAATCGCTCGATTCAAAAAGTCCGGTCTCGGTGCCGGCGAGAACACGGCCCGGCACCTGCAGATCGGGAAGCAAACAGCTGACGAAGGTATCTTTCAGTCCGTGATTACTGTTCGACCATGTTGTCCCTGCGTCGTGAGAAATGAAAACTCCCAAACCGGTGGCTGCATAAATATTCACCGGCTGAAACGGATCGACGACGAGATCGAGAACGTCACGCACGCGCCAGTCGGTGAGAATTTTCCAGCCGCTCGTATTCGAGAAAGGGCGCATGATGCCGTCATCGGTTCCGAGCAGCAGCACTTGCGGATCTTCCTCTTCGAGCACGATCAGCGCGCGCACGGGCAAATGCGTCCATGAGACACGCTGCCAGTCGGCATTTTGCAATTCGCTGCGATAGACTCCCGCGCCGAAAAGAGAAGCGCCGCCGGAATAATCATAACCCGAAACGATGGCGGCATACAAGAATTGATTTTGATCTTGAGCGCGAAGATGAGAAGAAGTGAGAAGTAAAGAAGTGAGAAGAAATAATGCGAGGAGGGCAACACTCGAGCTTTGCTTCTGAAAAAAGAAGCTCCATAGATAATTTTGGTGATTCGATTGATTGCAAGACATCGCTGCCAAATCCTTGGTCGCGGGAAATTATGATGAGTTGGTTTTTGGACTGCTTGTATTTACGTTCTACTCTTACGGCCTGCCGATGCAAAGCGCGTGATTTGTTTCTCGCAGAATTCTATACACTGAACCATAACTCGGACAAGCCGGATCAAAAGTGTTCTTAAAAATACCTCCAACGGATTGAAACAACCAAACGGATGAAAAGATTTGAACCCAACAAGCTAGTTGCTTTTATCGGTTGGGTTGTTTCTATTTGTTGGAAAATATTTTTTTTGGAGTTCTTTCTGTGCAAAGATTTAATTCGAAAGAAACTAATTTTTCTGCAATCACTTAGCCCGCAGCGTTCGAATCGTTGCGGTGAGAATCATGCAGATCAATGCGCCGGTTGCCGCGAGGCCGATGTCCTTCTGCGCGTCCCACTGATCGCCCTGCGTTCCCAAGTAAGCTGCACCCAGCTCTGGATTGGTTGCCGATGCGGCAAGCCACTCGACGATTTCATAAACCGCACTGAAAGCAAGCGTGACATCAAGAGGAAGGTAGTAAGCCCAAAAGCCTTTGGTGTTCGCCACGCGGAGAAAAATTTCACGCACGGGATAAGCCATCAACAACCCGAAACTGAAATGCACGATGCGATCATAATGATTGCGGCTGAAGTCGAAAGCCTGTTGCAGCCAAAATCCGAAAGGCACCTCCGAATACGTGTAATGCGCGCCGATGGCGTGGAGAATCATGAACACAGTGATCAGCACATAAGACAAATCAGAGAGTGGAAAGCGTTTGTATGTCAGCGCCAGCAGCGGCAGAAATGTGACAACGAGAACATTCTCCAAAAGCCAGTCATCGGGATGCAGCGGCTTGATCGCCGCGATGCTCCAGACGATGACATAGACGCCGATGAGCGCGTGCAGCAACCGATTCTCTCGGAAGTTGGCGCGCACGCGCATGGTGGTGGTGGTGAACATGATCTTTCTCCTGCGTCGTTTACTCCTACTCTTACTCTTTCTCGTACTCTTACGCGCTGTTTGTTTTTTCTAAAAGCCAAAAGCGAGTAGGAGTAAGAAATAATCGATTTAAAATACATCCCTCTGTACACGATGACTCTACCATCCGGCTTACCAAAGACGCTTTACGCCATAGGCGTCGAAGTCTTCGTCGTCGCTAAGAATGGTGAATTTGTCGGAAATACTTTGTGAGATGATCAAGCGATCGAAGGGGTCTTTATGATGCAAGGGCAAGGTTTCTACTGTGGCCAAGTGATCGAGAGAAATATTGAGCAATGTGATGTTGTGCATTTCTGCTCGCGTCGAAACATAGTCAGCAACTGGCAACGGTAGTTTGAGTTTTTTCAAACCGGATTTGATGGCCATTTCCCATACGCTTACTATGCTCAAAAAAATCTCGTTCTTTTCATCCAGGAAGGCCGCCCTCGCCTTTGAAGATAGTCGCGCATCATCGGCCATCAACCACAAAAAGGCATGTGTGTCCAACAACACCTTCAAGGCATGTACTCCTTGAACTCGTCGAGAGGAGCATCAAAGTCGTGTGCGATCTCGATCAATCCCTTATCGGCGCCTATCTTCCTGGCGGATTTTGATTTGGCTACAGGCACCAATCTGACCAGAGGCTTTTTGCCTTTTGCAATAATGATCTCCTCGCCGGAAAGCACCCTGCGAATAAGCTGAGAGAGATTAGCTTCAGCTTCGTGAATAGTGACCTGATACATGGAACCTCCAACTTTTTTAACGAGCAAATATACACGTAGAACGCGGCTTATTCAACCATATTCTTGCACTTGGTGCTACTCCTCCACCGGCGGCTTGGCGCGCCGTTGCTTCTTCGCCGCCAGTCGCTTTTTTTCATTCAACCGTGCTCGTTTCGCCGCGGCAGACATGCGCGTTTTGATGCGCGGTTTTGGCTTATGGCGCCTGCGCTCCAGCCGTTCGATCAATCGCTCCCACGCCGCTTCGCGATTGCGCCATTGTGATCGATGCTCGGATGCAACGACGGTGATGCCGGTCGGCACATGTCGCAGCCGCACCGCTGATTCAGTTTTGTTGCGATGTTGCCCGCCCGGGCCGCTGCCGCGAAAAGTTGAAATTTCAACGTCGTTGCGGAGACTTTCGCGATCAAGTGGAGCTGGTTTTTCTTCGTCGGGAAGAGGCATGAGGTAGCTCGTAAAACGTAATGCGTAAAAATAAATTACTGCTTAATGAGTACCGCTGCTGATTGTTCCGATAGCGTGAGTTGAATTTTCTCTTTGCTTTCACGCACAGGCACGTTGTTGAGAACATCACGCCAGCCTTTGGTTTCTGCAAATGGAATATCGATCGTGTGCTGCGATGTGCTGTTATTGAAAACCACGATCGCTTTCGCGTTTTCAGCTTGTCGTAAATAAGCAAGCACCTCGCGCTGGTCATCGGTCATCAAAGTGTGAAAGCTGCCGGCGGTAAACGCCGCACTGCTTTTGCGAATGCCGATCACCTTTTTATAAAAATCAAAAAGGCTCTGGTCAAATTTGTTGACATCCCGCGGCCGCGCCGCGCCGTAGGGATGAGTGGTTTCGTCTTCATACTGCATCTCCGGCCAGAGCATGGGCTTGCGGTCGTCCGGATCGTCGCCGCCCCACATGCCGGCTTCGTCGCCATAATAAACCGATGGCGCGCCGAGGTAAGTCATCTGAAACACCAGCACCAGCTTTTGCACGGCGCGCGCGGCATCGGTGGGCTTGCGAATCTGGAAATCGCGATTGTCTCGCACATTGCAACGATGATCGAACCAGTCGTCGGGATTCAGAATCATCGAAGAGAGACGGTCGGTGTCGTGGCTGTCAATGAGATTGAGCATCACCGCGCTACGGCCGTTTTCATTGACGCGATTTTGCGCGAGACGCTGCACGAAGCTCGCCGGCTTGATTTTGTTTTTGCGGTCGATGAAGAAATTCTTCGTCGCCACCGTCCAGTGATAATTCATCACCGCGTCGAAGGCGTCGCCTTCCAGACAGGGCCGCGGATTGAAGATTTTGTTATTCTGCCAATCTTCCCACCAAACCTCGCCGACGATGTACGCCTGTGGATTGATCTGCCGCACGTGTTTGCGGAAGTCGCGCCAGAAATTCAAGCTCACTTTTTCGGAAGCGTCAAGCCGCCACCCATCAACGCCGTCCTCGGGATTGCCGTCGCCGTTTGGGTCCATCCAGCGCTTGGTGATCGCAAAAATATGATCACGCACCGGCGGCACCAGGCCATTCTCATCTTGCGCAATCTCCGGAAGCGTTTTCACGCCAAACCATCCGGCGTATTCAAATTCATTCTGCGGCGTCGAGGAGTCATCCCATTTTTTAATCTTAAACCAATCCTTATATAAGGATTGGTTTTGATTCTTGATCACGTCCTGCATCGCCCAAAACGTCAACCCTACATGATTAAAAACGCCATCGATGATTACTCGAATACCGCGACGATGGCACTCTTTCAAGAGCCTCAAGAATAGCGAGTCTGCCGCCGTCCACTTCCACGTCGCTGGGTCGGCAAAATTTTCTGTCGCCCAAATTTCTTGATCCAACTTCGGATTCGGCCCAAAGTTTTTGTCGATGTGATGATACATCGCTTGATTGTACTTGTGCAGCGACGGCGCATCGAAGAGCGGGTTGAAATAAATCGCGGTGATACCGAGGTCATGCAAATAATCGAGCTTGTCCATCACGCCCTGTAAATCGCCGCCGTAACGCCGCCAATAAAATGTGCCGTAGAAGTCTCTCCCGGTTGCCGCTTCCCAATCTGCAAGTCTGTACCAATCGCTGGTCCACGGCGTGATCTGCCAATTTGCCGGCGGCTGCGTTTCGCTTTCAATTATATCCGCAGCGGTCGGATCATTCGACGGATCACCGTTGCGAAAACGTTCTGGGAAAATTTGATAGAAAACCGCGCTACTCACCCAGTCTGGCGCTTTGTCGATTTGTGCCTGGCCGTTCTGTTGATCAATCACAACGAGCATGAGTGTCAACGACAAGAAGAATTTATTTCGCATCATTCACTCCGTATGACATAAGAGCATCAAGTCAATCATCTAAGCATGATTTTGTTTGAATCAACGCAAGCGCAAAGTAGCAAATTATATTTTGGAAGTCAAATAGAGTTCAAGGAGGACGGTTCGCGTTTCGATGGCCAGGATGACTTATCGTTTAGGAAGGGGGGATGCGATTCCGCAGGAATCTCTGAAACGGTGTTGAAGAATGTGAAGAAGAGTCATTGCGATGCGGGAAGCGCCGAAGCAATCACTAACTTTTGAACGTAGTGATTGCTTCTCCTTGCTCGCAATGAATAAACAAACCGATTTTTAAAACATGCGCTAAGAAGCTGCGGCTTATTTGAAAATGAAAGGATCGCTGCGTTGCAATGATATGAGTAGCTGATTGTCAAAAGAGTTTACGGCCTCAACAATCTCGTAAATTTCAAAATCACCTCGCGATTGCGCGAGGGCAGGCCGTCGGAAAAATCTTCGCCTTCGCGGCCGCGACTTTCATTATAAACGATGAACAAATCGCTGCCGGGGCTATGAATGAAATTCAGTCGCAGATTTGTGCTCAGTTCGTTGCTCTCGCTGTTGTATTGAAAGAGCGTGTTCAGGAAGAGCCGCGTGGAAAAAGCCCAATTTACTCTGAAAGCGAACAAGTCGGTGTCTAAATTTCCTTGTGGCAAATCAACCTCGTTGCGATCAAAATCGAACCCAAAGGAAAAATGCGGATTGGGATTGTAGCCGACTCCAGCACTCCAGCTAAACAGATCGCCGTCATAGAACTCCCGCCACGTGGCGCCGCCGAATGCAGTGAGCTTGCGTTTGGCGCTGCTTCCAAAGTTTACATTGAAAAAGTTGTTGTAATAATCTCCGGCGGGAATTTCTATTCCAGTGCGGAAGAAAAAATTCGTGTCGAGGCGCTCAAAAATCCGGTTGTAAACAAAATTGATGTTGTCGCCGCTTCCCAGCGTATTGGATATATTGAGACCATAAGACCAATCTTGCAAATGGCCGGCGCGGTTGTCGATATGCGAGAAGATTTGGCGGATGTCGGTGCGGCGTAAAAGTTTTCCGTTGGGCTGCGGGCTGACGCGGAAGGTAAGAAAGGTGCGGCGGATGTTGTTCCGCAACACGAAGCCGGCGGCTGGATCGAAATTTTTGTCGATCACGATATGCGAAGCAAACCAGCCCCAATGATCCTTGGTGAAGTCCAGGCCAAGTTTCCAGGCGCGGTCCCGGTTCGGCAAGCTCACGGCGAGGTTGCGGCCGGTGTTCGAGGCGCTGGTTTGCGTGAAGAAAGTTTGAAAGACCAGGGGATTGCTCAGCCAGATGTCGGCGTCGGCGCCATAGACCTGCTGGCTGCCGAGGCCGTTGTCGTGGCGGTTCAAAAAGATAGCGCCGACTCTCGATCTCTGAAAAATATCGCGGTTCACGCGGGCGACGGAAAAATGTGATTGCGGAGAACTGCCCCTTTTCTCCGTCACGATGTCCAGCACGCCGAGGTTGAATCTGCCGACTTTTCCAGTGAGCCGGCCGCCGGCGATGATCGGCACGATCGACCCGCTGTTATCGATGCCGATGTTTCGACTGAAGAAGAGCAGTATCGGCGGCGGGCCGCCAAAGCCCGGCTCGCCAAATTGAAAAGTGTTGGCGCTCTCGAGAAAGAATTCGCGCTTCTCCGGAAAGAAGAGCGGAAAGCGCGTGAGGTTGATCTGCTCGACATCAGCCTCCACTTGCGCGAAATCGGTGTTCGCCGTCAAATCGAGAGTGAGATTGGAAGTCACGCCGTATTTCAAATCCACGCCGCCGTCGAATTTCTCGTCGCGTAGAGGATTTGCCTCGAGCAGACGATCGCGCGTTACTTTCCCCAAGGTGTAAGGCTTGATTTGCAGATTGAAGCCGGGTTTGAGATTTTGCAGGTCGAGCAAATCTCCGGCGCGCGAGATGCGAAGAAAGCCGCCGTTATCGCGCGACCAGGAGGCCCAATTGGTTTCTTCGGTTTTGCGTTTGATGATGCGGCTAAAATTAATGCCCCAGCTTTGCACCGGCAGCGAATTGAACTTTAAATTCCAGAAGGGGATTTTGAATTCAGCAGACCAGCCTTGCTCATGAATTTTCGCGCGCACTTCCCACACGCCGTCCCAATCGAGATTGGTGTCGTAGTTGCCTTCGACCATCTGGCCGTCTTCCTCCGCGCCGTTGGGATTGGTGACGAACATGTAAGCATTGCGATGATCGTGGTACGTGTCCAGTAGAAATCCGAACGCATCATCATCGCCGAGGCCGCTGTCGCGTTGGAGTTTTTGCGCGACGATTTTCTGCGGCTCAGCGTCGTAGCACATCACGCCGACGAAGAGATTATCATCGTCATACAAGACGCGCACTTCAGAACGCTCGGTTGCTGGCTCCCCCTCCAAAGGCTGAATCTGCCTGAAATCGGAAGCCGCCTCCGCCTGTTGCCAGAGCGGCTCGTCAAGACGTCCATCCACCTGAATGCTCGAGGCGATTTTATGCGCGCGGAGTTGCGGCGACAGATGATTTGATTGCGCGACAAGAGAATTGACAACGAATAGATTTAGAGAGAGCAGCGTGAATAGTAAATTTTTTTTCATGAGCCATCCATTGGAATGTAAGAGCGTTCGGTGAAAATCAGCAAGCGCAAGTTAAGAAATCAATTGGCGCAACGCAATGCCCCATCGTATAATTGCGCGCAAATAAACCTTACATTTTTTATCGCGAAAGTGTCGCGGTGATGAAATTAGCGCTTAATTTTATGACGCGCCCTGCCTTTATTTAGTTCGCACAAATGAATTCCTGCACCCACTGATTCTGCGTCAGCGCCCGATTGATGAACTTCTCTCAACATTTCAATCGCGATCCGAAATCCAGCTTGACTCTCACTCCACCTTGTGCTAAATTCCAGCCATATTTTTCGCATAGCAACACAATTCACCGATAACCTTTTACGAATTATTGAAATTTTCGTCAATAGAAAGAACATATCGTTCATGGAAAAAGTCACGAACACGCAAAACCGCATCACCCCGCGCGCCGAAGATTATTCCCGTTGGTACACCGATGTGATCGCCGCCGCCGAGCTGGCAGATTACTCGCCCGTTAAAGGCTGCATGGTCATTCGTCCCACCGGCTACGCCATCTGGGAAAAAATGCAGCAAGCGCTGGATGGCATGTTCAAAGAAACCGGCCATGTCAATGCTTACTTTCCGCTATTCATTCCTGAAAGCTTCATGCACAAAGAGGCGGAGCACGTCGAAGGCTTTGCGCCGGAGTGCGCCGTGGTCACGCACGGCGGCGGGAAAAAATTGGAAGAGCCGCTGTTCATTCGTCCGACTTCCGAAACCATCATCTGGGCGATGTATAAAAAGTGGATTCAATCTTATCGCGACTTGCCGATCTTGATCAACCAGTGGTGCAACGTCGTGCGCTGGGAAATGCGCACGAGATTGTTCCTGCGCACAACGGAATTTCTCTGGCAGGAAGGCCACACCGCACACGCAACGTTTGAAGATGCGGAAAAGGAAACGCTTCAGATGTTGGAAGTCTACCGCACATTTGCCGAAGAATACATGGCGGCGCCGGTGATTGTCGGTAAAAAAACCGAGAATGAAAAATTCGCCGGCGCGCTGCACACCTACTGCATCGAAGCGATGATGCAAGACGGCAAGGCGCTGCAAGCTGGGACCTCGCACAACCTCGGGCAGAATTTCGCCAAGGCTTTCGATGTGCAGTACCTCAACGAAGCAGGAACTCTCGACTATGTGTGGGCGACGAGTTGGGGCGTTTCGACCCGGCTCGTCGGCGCGCTGATCATGATACACTCCGACGACAAGGGCCTGGTCATCCCGCCGAAGCTCGCGCCGTTGGAAGTCGTGCTCGTGCCGATTTGGAAAGGCGAGGACGAGCAGAAGGCGGTTCTGGAACGCGCGCAAAAAATTACCGCCGATTGGAAGGGAAAATTTTCCTTCAAGGTCGATGATCGCGATCAATATCGTCCTGGCTGGAAATTCAACGAATGGGAAAAACGCGGCGTGCCGCTGCGCATCGAAATGGGGCCGAAAGATTTGCAGAACGATGCTGCGGTTTTAGTGCGTCGCGATACCGGCGAGAAGCGCGTGGTGAAACAGGCTGATCTTGCGAGCGAGATTCGCTCGACACTCGACCGGATGCAAACAGATTTGTTCAATCGCGCCAAGGCTTTTCGCGAGCAGAATACGCGTACCATCGACAGCTATGATGAATTCAAAAAACAGATTGATGAGCCGGGCGGGTTTTTCCTGGCGCATTGGGACGGCGACAGCGCCACTGAAGCGCGCTTGCAGGAAGAAACCAAAGCCACCATTCGCTGCATCCCGCTCGACGCTAAACAAGAAAGCGGCACGTGCATGATCACCGGCAAACCCTCCGAGCGCCGGGTGTTGATTGCGAAGGCTTATTGACGTAGCGCAATGTGGCGCAACATTCGGCTCGACTGAGCTTGTCGAAGTCATGTTGCGCCCCAACTAAAATGAACCTCATGAAATTTGGCAATTGGCTTAGAGAAAGAAGAACCCCGGGACTCGATTGGCTGATCTTCACGGCGCTGCTGGCGCTGAGCTGGTCGGTTTACAAACTCTCACACGGCGCGCAATGGGCGGAGCAAATCGGCTTCGCAACACTCTTTTGCGTGCTGATCTGGATGAAGGACGAATCGCCCTCGGGGCGCTGGATGATGATTGGAATTATTGCGGTGGGGACCCTGCTGTCAATTCTGTTTTCTTTGTCACATTGAACTGTTTATGGCCAATGATAAAGATGCTGTTAGCCTTGTCATGAAAGGTGAACTATGAGTGTTAAAGTTTCCGATATGGTGACCCTTGATGAGGTCATTCCTCTGGTTGACCGCCTTAGTGAAGTTGAGCGAGAGGAGCTTAGGCAGTTTCTCGAAACCAAAACCCACATTGACTGGAAAGCTGAGTGGGAAAAGACGGTTGCGTACTTTCATGAAATCTTTGCGAAGTATTCCGAAGAGGAAAGCGAAGCAGATTTGGACAGGGCATTAAGCGAGGTCAGGAGTGGCCGAGCGGATTAAGATATTTCGAGCAGTGCTGGACACAAACATTTTCCTTCGATCGTTGATTCGCAAGGGAAATATTAGCGACAAAATCCTCGACCATTGGAAAAAAGACAGCTTTCTTTTAGTGGCTTCAAAAAAAACTTCAAGAGGTAGAAGAAGTCTTGAAACGCCCATGGCTGGTCGAGAAATATGGATATGACGTGGAGCAAGTTGACGGATTGGTCAAATTGGTTTATCAGAAAGCGATCTTTGTCGAACCCATCTTTTCACTCAAACTCTGCCGTGACAAAAAAGATGATAAGTTTGTCGATTGCTCTATTTTAGGGCGCGTTCAATATTTGGTTTCTGGAGATAACGACATTTTGAGTGATGAGAATCTCAAAAGACAACTTTTTGAGTATGGTGTGGAAGTGATAAGTACTTTTGACTTTTATCAGAACATCGAAAAGTCCATTGAATCTCATCAATCTACTTTGTGATACTCACGCTTGAGTGTGCAAAAAGCCGTCGGTAACTCGCTTCTCAAAACTAAAAATACGTCGCCACGCCGAATTGCACGTTCATGCTGTGTGAGAGATTGTTGAAGCGATCGTAGGCCCACTGCCGCCAGTAGCTCAAGCGAATGGTTGTATCAGAAGTTGGCCGAAAGGCAATACCCGCCGTCACTCGCCGATTTACCTCTCCAACATCTTGACCCGTCTTGTCGAATGTGCCAACATTGAGATCGATTTCATCGTAGCGGCTGAAAAGCGCCACGCTTGCTTCGGGCATCCCGAAGAGTTGGCGGCGGAGCAACGTGTAATTTCCCTCCACAAAAAATCCGCGCTGCTTTTCTGCGAATAAATCATCATCAACTTGATCGTCCGGCGTGTCAATCGTCGCCAGCGCCGCCTCGCCGCGAAAATGCCAGCGCCGCTTGCGATATTCCGCATCGAAGGCAAAAATGCGAACGCTGCGCGGCTCGTCGATGGTCGCGCCTTCGAGAGAGTAGGTGTTGTATCTGCCGGTGTAAAATGAAACCCCAAACTCTCCGCCGAAGCGCGGATTGTACGCCAGTCGCCCGCTGACTGCCGGTGAGCCGTTGTTGTCCTCACCAAAAGCTTCTTCTGATTTTCCCATGGGAATGCGCGTGCCCTCGCCGCTGCCCAAGAGCAGGCCGTCGCTCAAACCGTTCACCGCATAAATCTCATAAGTGAACCGATCAAACGGCGTCGCATAGAACGCTCCGAAAAATCCCGCGCCAACTTCCGAGAGCGTCGCCGGAATGATTTGCGTTGAAACGAGGGGGCGGTCGATGACGTTATAGCGCGGGCTGTCGTGGGCAATGTTGAAGCGGCCAATCGGCGAGAGCAAAATGCCGGCACGCAGGTTGACTGCGGTGTTGAGCAGCACATCTACTAACGCGGTTTCCAGTTTGATCTCTTCGGTGCCGTGCTCGAATTCTAATTCGGAAGTCAGCTTCACACGCTCCGAGATTGCCGAATACAGAAAAATATTGAAGCGGCGGTTTTCAAATGAGAATCCTTCGGCGATGCCATCCACTCTCTCGTAATTTGAATTCATCTCCGCATATCCACCGATCGCGGTGTTGCCGCCGAGCTTCAGGATGTACGGCCGGTCGTAAATTCCGCCGCGCTGAAACGGTGTACGAGAAGTATCTGTGGCGCCGGATTGAGCAATGCCTTGGTGAGCAGCGACGAGGAAACTCAAAAAAACAAAAGCGCACGCAGAGTCGCAGAGACGCCAAGTACCCGCAAAGATTTTCTTTGCGATAACTTTGCGCCTTGGCGGCTTTGCGTGAAAGGGGTTTTTCTGTCTGCAAATAATCTCTTCAGAAGATTTTTTCATGATTTTACCTTGATGATGATTGCTTCCGGAGTTTCATCAACTGCAAAACGTTGCAACGGCTGCGAGGCCGGCCCCTCAACGACGGCACCATCGACGCGATATTCTGAGCCGTGACATGGGCACTGAAAAACATCAGGCAAGACGCGCACTTCGCAGCCTTTATGCGTGCAAATTGTTGACAGGGCGATCAAGCCACGGTTCGGAAGATTTCGTACGACGATGGGCATCGGCAAATTCTTCGCGCGCACCATCATGACGCCGTTGGGCGCAGACAACGCAATCGCTTCGGTTTTGGGAATTTGAATTTCGACGCCGTCAAACTCACCTCGAAACGATGGGAGACCTGCGGCGCAACTGTTGAGCAGCAACGGCGAAGCGGAAATTGTAAAAACACCGCCAAGATGTTTTAAGAATTTTCTTCTCGTTAGCATTGAATGAAGTCTAAGGAGTTAAATAAGTGTCCGTCCGAAGCCAAGTTTCACTGAGAACGTTCATGCAACGGCTTGGCCGTTGCATGATAAACACCGAAGTTTTACCACGTGCTTGGGTTTTGAAACCTCGGCTAAGCCGGGGTTGGAACATTTCCGCACCGAAATAAAATTATTTCAGCGAGGCAAATCTCGGCAGAAACCTGCCGGTGCGCTGCATGTACTGGCGATACGTCTCGCCAAATCTTTCGATCAGCTTTGCTTCTTCCGTGTCCGTTCTCTTGATGATGACCGACAGCATCAAAAGTGTCATGAGGCCGAGAAACCAGTTGGCAGTCAGCAGGCTCAGCGCAATGATACTTCCAAAGGTCACTGAATAAAACGGGTGTCGCACCCAGCGATAAGGTCCGCTCGTTACCAGCGTGGCGTTTTTTCTCGTGACCACAGTATCTGTGAGATTCCTGCCCAAATTGCGCAGCACCCAATACAACATTGGAACGCTGATGATGGCGAAGCCGGCGCCGATCCATCGTAAAGCTATTGGCAGGGTAAACGTTGACCATGCCATCGATCTCGGAAAAATCGCATAAGCTAAAATGGAGATCCACAGGCTGAGGCCGCAAAACACTCGCAGGAATAAAATAACTTTGCCTTCCTCCACTCGCGAAATCTTTTCGCCGGATTTAGCGGCTTGGAGGCGATGATAAATCGCGATCGATATGTTTGCGATCAAGACCGCGAGAAAGATTGTTCGAAATAGTGATTCAGTATTGTTCATTTTGTGGCTCAACATTTACGTTGAGATGTTGGCGAACGAAACACTGACAGTCGCGCGACATGACTTCGGCGAGCTCAGTCGAGCCGAATGTCGCGCCACGTCAAAGAGATTTCAAAAACGCCACCAGAGCGTTTTGATCTTCGGCGCTGAGATTGAGAAAACTGTTTCGCGCTGCTTCAGCTTCGCCGCCGTGCAATCGAATCGCTTCGCGCAGATCGGAGGTGCGGCCATCGTGCAGATAAAACGGCGTTCCACCCAGCGCGTTTTCCACGATGCCCAATCCCCACAACGGCGTGGTGCGCCATTCGCTGCCGGTGGCTTCGCCTTCGGGATAATTATCCGTCAGCTCCGGCCCCATGTCGTGTAAGAGCAAATCGGAATAGAGCCGCGCTTTCTGAAAAGCCAGCGGCGCAATCGCGCTCGGTCCGGTTTGCATTTCGGGAATGTGGCAACCGGCGCAGTTGATTTGCGCGAAGAGCTGCTCGCCGCGCTGCACAGTGACATCGTTTTCATTGCGACGTTCCGGCGCGCGCAAAGTTTGCAAATAGAACACGACATTGTTGATGGTCTCAGTCGAGACTTCCGGATCAGCAACGTTGTCTCCAATGCGATTTCCCAAAACCGGATTGAACAACTCCAGCGGCTCGAATTCGCTGGTGACGCCGATGTCGTTGATGTAGGCGCCGGCAGTTTGCTGCAAGAGATTGATGGACGTGGCCTTGCGGCCAAAGCGGCCAAGATATTTTCCAGCGCGATTAATTTTATCAGCGCTGAGTTGGAGATAGTCTGGTGGGAAAACGAAATTGGCGCGACCGGAAATGCCGTCACCATTATTTGTGTCGTTCGGGTCTTCATTGTCAAGGATTGCCGCATCGGGAATGGCTTCGATGTAACCAAGCCCGACGACGATTGGCCCGCCACGCTCGGATAGGCCGGTGATGTCCGTCGGCAATTGTTCCGCCGGATAGCCGGGGATGGAGCGATCCTGCAACTGCGGCCCGCCTTTTTCGAGCATGTAATCAAAACCGCCTGCCGTGATTTTTCCGAAACGACGCAAGTTTGTGGACGGATGCGCGCGGCCATCTCCCGGATGGCAACTCTCGCATGACGTTTGATTGAACACCGGCCCGAGGCCGGTTGTGGGTGTGAACAATTCTCCGAACGCTTCATCGCCGGCAACGTGCGCGCGAATTTGCGCGGGCTGTAAGCCGTCAAGAAAGCCGTCGAAAACTTCATTGGACTCCGGCGCTTCCGTGAGCAGGTCGCTGCAGCCGACGATGCTGATAAAGAAAATCAATAAAAAAATATTTTTGAGCAACTTCATTATATTATCTCCCTCGTGAAAGAAAGACCAACGGATAGAAACAACCCAACCGATTACTTCACTTTGTATCCGCTGGGTTGTTTCTATCTGTTGGAAAATATTGCTTACCAAAATTAACTCACAACCCACCAATCAATCGCCATACCTGCGCCACGAAAAAGCAAATCGCCAATCCCATCGCGACCGGCATGAGCGCCGAGACCATCGTCCATTTGACGCTGCCGGTTTCTTTGTAAATCGTGTAGATCGTCGTCGAACAGGGGTTGTGTATTAGGCTAAAGAGCATGAGATTGATCGCGGTCAACAGCGTCCATCCGCCGGCGTTGAACACAGTCATATAAGATGAAGCATCGTCCAATTCAAACATTACGCCCGAGCCAGATCCAAAACCGGCAATTTTCGCGCTCAGCACGGTGAGCATCAGAACTGTCGGCACGACGATCTCATTCGCCGGAATGGCGATGACATAAGCCAACAGGATAACGCCATTCAGCCCGATGAACAATCCGAACGGATCAAAAAAATTAATGATGTGTTCCGCGAGACTTGCTCCACTGACGTGAATATTTGCCAGCAGCCAAATCAATGCGCCGGCGGGAACCGCAAATACGACAGCGCGCCAGAGAACGAAAATCGTGCGATCGATCAACGAGGTGTATAACGTCCGTAAGATTCGCGGCGGACGATACGGCGGCAGCTCGAGACTGAATGCCGAGGCTTCGCCTTTGAGAACAGTGCGCGACAAAAACCAGGACGTCGCGAAAGTCAGGAAAATTCCTAACAACGCGATGACAACCACGGCAGCCGCTGACACCAAACCGCCAAGGGCCGCGGGCGCCAGCGCGCCGATGAACAGCGAGGCAACGAGAATCTGCGTCGGCCAGCGGCCGTTGCACAACGCAAAGTTGTTGGTGATGATCGCGATAAGCCGTTCGCGCGGGCTGTCGATGATGCGCGTGGCAATGATGCCGGCGGCGTTGCAGCCGTAGCCCATGCTCATGGTCAACGCTTGTTTGCCGTGGGCGCCGGCCTTTCTAAAAAGATTGTCCATGTTGAAGGCAACGCGCGGCAGATAGCCGAAGTCTTCGAGCAGTGTGAACATCGGGAAGAAGATCGCCATCGGCGGCAGCATGACGCTGATCACCCACGCGCCGGCAAGATAA
>Ga0247727_10006906_pt1 | contig 21991 bp, 19 predicted proteins | sample WisWelCaveWW1625_FD_202498 | JGI IMG/M metagenome (GOLD analysis project Ga0247727, IMG submission 202498) | Biofilm microbial communities from Wishing Well Cave, Virginia, United States - WW16-25 | ecosystem: Environmental > Aquatic > Deep subsurface > Groundwater > Cave microbial mat | place...
CAGCGCGCGAGTGGCCACGCAGTTACCGACGTAAAGCAGATGGAACGGCGCGCGGACAGCCTTGTCCGCACGGTCTTCCGTTTGCGAACTCGCGGACAAGGCGGTCCGCGCCCCAGCCTGTTCATCTTCCAGCCGCAGCGCGTTCGGCGGCACGACGACGCATTTGCCGCGCACCGATGCCGGTAGAAACTCCAGCGTGGTGCGATTGGAAACGAAAATAACATTGGCCCGGCGCAACGATTCCCGGATCGGCGGGAACCACAGCCACAGCCGGTTGACGAGCTTGCGGCCAGATTCGCCGAACCACGCCACGCCCAGGTCGCGGGCGAATCCGGGAGGCACCGATTCGCCGCCGGCGATGGGCCCCCAGACCGAAGGCACATCGAGCGCCGCTGCGCGAAACGGAACCCGAAAGCTGTGGAACGTCGTCTGGTGGACGATCTGAAACTGTTCGCGCGCGTGCAGCTCCGCGGCGAGGCGGGCGGCGCGTTTTTGCCAGAGGACTTTTCTGCCCCAGCGGCCGGCGCGCGGCGGCTCCACGAAATGCGGCGTGATGCCGTGGCGTGGCGCGTGCCGTTCGATCTGCGCCCGGGCATTGGGCGTGGTGATCAGGTGAACCTGGAATTCTCTGGCGGCCTGTTCCGCCCAGCCCCAACCGAGCCAGTGTTCGCCGCCGCCTTCCGGATTGCAGGCGTAAGCGATCATCAGAACGCGCGGTTTCATAGACGGTCGCCGTCCCGACTTTCGCGGCTCGATTCGACGTCGCGCGCTGTCATGACTTCGGTCCATCCGCCGCGATGCGCGCCGCGGCGGCCCTGCCTTCGAGCAGCGCGTCCTCCATGCCGCCATAATTCCAGCCGCCCCAACGCCCGGCGGACTGCACGCCGTGTTGCGCGAGGTATTCGAGGACGCGGCCCCGGCAGGCCTCGTAGTGCTGGTCGAAAATCACGTAGGCGTGCGGGATCGAGCACAACTCCATGAACAACACTTCGTCCTTCGCCGAGAGCACGCGGGCTTTCCGCAAATCGGTGAGGACCCGCGCCCGCAGCGCGTCCGGTTGCTTCAGCAGTTCCGCCGCGCCGCCGGACATTTCCACGTAGTAGCTGCGGCTGCCGGCCGGAGCGGACTCCCGATGCACCGCTGAGTAGGAACCGGTGCGATAGAAAAGAAACTCCGGCTCGGGGAAATAAATCCAGTGGTAGTCGCTCGCCGCGTCGCCGGGGCCCCGCACGCCAACGTCGAAGTAATGGACGGTGGTGGCCCGCAGCCGGGCCGCGGCCTGGCGGATTTCCGGGGACGCGTCCGTGATTCGCGCGATGAAGTCCGTCAGCGGCATTGTGTTGAGCAACGACCGGAAGCGGAGGGTTTCGCCGTCCGCCAGCGTGACGGTTTTGCTTCCGAGATGCGCCGCGGCCACGGCGGTGTGGTAGCGCGGGGGCGCCGGCAGCGCGGCGGCCAGGGCGCGCGGCAGCGCGCTGATCCCGCCCTCGCGCGGATAGACGAACTTCGCGTTGTAACCGAGCGATTCGCGGGAGAAACCGAGCGCGCCTTTCAGCACGTCCTCCAGCGACGGCCGCGGGATGAACCGGTCGGCGTACGTGGCGGAGATTTCCTCGAGCTTCACGCCCATCAACTTTTCGTTGTAAGGCACCATGAAATGTTTGCAGATGCCTTCGCCGAAGAGTTGCTCGACACATTCGCGGAAGTTGGCCGGCTTGGCGGCCGGTGGCGCGAGGCCGAAGTCCGCCGGATGCCGGGCCTTGAGCAGGCCGAGCAGACAATCGAGCACGACCTCGCGCGGCAGGCCGTGGGTGTTCGCCTGGAACGGATACGGCGTGAACACGCCGCGCATGTGAACGACGGCCTTGCGTTCGTGCTCGGCCAGTTGTCCCGGCAGCAGGCGATTCACCAGTTCCTGCATGGCCGGGTTGCGCAAGTGAAGCCAATGGCCCGTGCCATCGCAGAGGAAACCGCCGTGGCGGACGCGGGTGCGCACGATGCCGCCCGGTTCGCCTTCCTTTTCCAGGAGCAGATAGTCGCCGCCCAGGTGGTAGGCGCAGGAGAGGCCGGTCAATCCGGCCCCGATGATGATGACGTCGTGTTCTTTCATGCCGGATTCAATCGCCGCCGGTCCACCGGGCCAGGTGGCGGCGGACGCGCTCGTAAGTGCGCGGCGGCACCACCGCCTTGAAGACTTGCTTGGTGAAATAGAGGGCGCGCCGCCGCCGGCCCGAGAGCACTTGCAGGAACGCAGCGTCGTCCGTGTGCCGGTTGAGCGGCACGGTTTCCAGGTTCAACCGGTCCGGAGGCGCGTTGAAACCCCAGCGCATGGTGCGGATGGCCTCCGCGCCGAATCCCTGGGCGACCTCGCGCGCGTGGGCGTTGAGAAAGCCGCCCGGCGGCGCGAAGAACCACGGGCGTTCCCCCGTCAGGCTTCGCAGGATTTCCTGCGAGCGGCCGAAGCGCTCGCGGAGGCCGTCGTCGTCCAGCGCATCCACGCGTTGATGGTCGTGGCTGTGGTTGCCGATGACGTGGCCGGCTTGGGCCAGCGCAAGCACCTGTTCGCCGGTGAGCCGGCCTGGATTGTTCAATTTGGACGTCGGCACGAAGAACACGGCGCGCAGTCCGCGCCCGCGAAGCAGCGGAAACACGGTGTTGTAATGGTCGCTTGTGCCGTCGTCAAATGTCAGCAGAAATTCGCGGTCGCCCGTCGTTGCGCCACGCCGCAGCGTTGACGGCTCCATCGGCGACCAGCCGTCGGACTTGAGCAGTTCCAGGTGTCGCGCCAGTTGTTCCGGCGAGACGGCGTAAAACTCCTCCGCGCCGGCTTCCCCCGCCCGCGCCACCTGATGGTACGTGAGAATGAGCATCATGGTTTTTCCGCGACGAAGAACAGGTGACGCGCGGCGAGGTCCTGCGCCGAATAACGCTCGAAGCAACGGTGCGGTTTCACGCTCGAGAAGTCCGCGAGATCGCCGGCGGTGGGCGGGCGCACCTCGAATTCGCCCAGCCGGAATCCCGCTTCGAGCAACTGCTCCCGGTAATCGGGCGCCTTGAGCCGGTTGAACGACATCAGCGAGGAGTTGACAAGGTTTTCCCAGACCCGGGGAGATGGCTTGAGGTGTTCATACTGGCCGGCGGTCGCGTGGGGATTGGCGAAGTGGCCCACCAGATGGACCGTGGCGAGAAACAGGCCGCCCGGTTTCAACGCACGATGCAAGTGCCGAAAGATTTCGAGTTGCACCGGCTTGGGGATGTGTTGCATCGCCTGCGTGCACAAGGCGAGGTCGGCGGAGTTCGCGGGGAAATCGTAGCGGCCCTGGTACGGGGCGATGTATTCCATGCCGAGTGGCGCGATCAGTTCCGCGGTGGCAGCGCCGGAATCGGCAGGCGGTCCGGGCAGCCGCCGCAACTCGTGCCGGTAAGGCCAGCCTGGGTCACCGGCGATCTCCCGAAAGAGCCGAAGCGTGTCCCGCGTGTGGCCGGCGCTCATCAGAGGCTGAACGTCGAGCAGTATCTGCCGGCGCGCGCCGAGACTATGAAACAGCAACGGAATGGTGGGATGCCAGCCGGCGCCGAGATCGAGCAATGTCCCATCGAGGAGGCGCGCCGTGCGGTTGTTTCGCTTCAACCAGTCCCAATAGCCAATCCCCACGCCGATCTTCTGCTCGACGCGGCTTCGTGACGCAAGGGTGCTTTGGGTGACTCGCTCCTGGACCCAGCCGTAAAGCAGCCGTCCGCCGGGCATTGCGGAGAGCAGTTTGAAACCCGCGCTCTTGAGTCGCCATCGCATGCTGGTTCGGGAAAAGTGGAGGTCGCGGCCCACGTCGGGTATGTCGGGCCGCAGAGGGCGCGTCAGCCGCCCGGTCGCCGCGGTCTGTCGGGCGCGGATTTGAGGTTCACACCGCCGGGCGCCGAGTTCATGCTCATGGATGGCCGCGTTGTTCGTGATTCAACCGCGCCAACCTACGGAACCGGCCCTGGCGCTCAAGCAAATTCCTGCGCGGCGCGGACTGAATCCAGCAGAACCCGGCGCGGGTTGAGCAGGCAAGAGGTTGGCGGAAGTTTCCCGGCGAGCCGTATCCCGCGGCGGGTGAAGTTGAACGGAGAAAGTGTGATCTTGCCCGGAAAATGGGCGCTGGCTAGATTGCCTGCGTGAAAGCTGCGACGGCCAACGGGCCGACAAAACAGGACCAAACATATCTCAGCTTGTTGGAAGATCACCTCCTGCAGATTCGGGAAATGCGCGTCACGCCGCAAGCTCGCGGAAACCGATTTGATCCTGAGCTGTGTTCAAGCCGTTCCCCTGGAAGGACGTCAAAGCGCCGGAGTTGACGCCGCCGACAGCGCGTTCGTGGCGGATCGCAACTGGAAGAATTGAATGTTTCTAAACCGACCGCGAACCTTCCTGCTGGCCGCGCTCGGCGTGAGCGTCGTCCTCGGCATTTTCCAAAGCCGCATTGATCCCTACTTCGTGGACGTGCTCACGCGCATCGGGATCAACATCACGCTCGCCGTCAGCCTCAATCTCATCAACGGCCACACCGGCCAGTTCTCGCTGGGCCACGCGGGGTTCATGGCCGTGGGCGCGTACACGGCGGCGGCGATGACGATGTTCGCCGGGCCGCACGTCCTGCCCGCGTCCGCGCCCGCGGTGGTGACGATGCTCTGGTTTACGCTGGCGTTGGGCGCGGGTGGTTTGGTGGCGGCGGCGGCTGGCGTCTTCGTCGGCGCGCCGTCGTTGCGGCTCAAGGGCGATTACCTCGCCATCGTCACGCTGGGTTTCGGCCAGATCATCGCAGTCGTGTTCCGCAACATCGAGCCGCTCGGCGGCGCGCTCGGCCTCAACGGCATCCCGGCCTACACGAACCTGTTCTGGGCGTTCGCCACCGCCGCGCTCACCGTCTATGTCATCACCACGATGGTCAACAGCACTTATGGCCGCGGCTTCCTTGCCACGCATGACGACGAGGTCGCCGCCGAGGCGATGGGCATCAACACGACCCGCTGCAAGATCGTGGCGTTCGTCATCGGCGCGTTTTTCGCCGGGATCGCGGGCGGGTTGCTCGGGCATTTCACGCTCACGATCAATCCCAAGGGTTTCGATTTCAACAAGAGCATCGAGATCGTGGTCATGGTCATCGTCGGCGGCATGGGCCGCACGGGCGGCGTGATCCTGGCGGCAGTGTTGCTCACGCTGTTGCCGGAGGGACTGCGCACGCTGGCCGGAATGTCGCCCGCCCTGCGCTGGATCGGCGAATTGCGTCCGCTGCTTTACTCCTTTCTGCTCATCGTCCTGATGCTGGCGCGGCCACAGGGGCTGTTCAGTTTTCGCCGGACCGGAGCGGTCAAGGTATGAATGAACCGTTGCTGCGCCTCGACCAGGCCACGATCCGTTTCGGCGGGCTGACGGCAGTGTCGGCGCTGGACCTGGCGGTCGGCGCGCGCGAACTGGTCGGCCTGATCGGCCCGAACGGCGCGGGCAAGACCACGGTGTTCAATCTCATCACCGGCGTCTATCAACCGGCCGGCGGCGCGATTCAGTTCAACGGCAACCCGACCCGGAAGCTCAAGCCGTTTCAGCTCGCCAAACTCGGCATCGCCCGCACGTTTCAGAACATCCGCCTCTTCGGAAGCATGAGCGTGTTCGACAACGTCCGCGCGGCGATGCAATTGCACCGCGCGCACGGCGTCCGCAACGCCCTCTGGCGCGGACGCGGATTCCACGACGCGGAGAAGGCCGTCGAAACACAGGTGATGGAACTGCTCGAGATCTTCAACCTGGGCCGCTTCCGCGACGCCGACTCCCGCGGGCTGCCCTACGGCGACCAGCGCCGGCTCGAGATCGTGCGCGCGCTGGCCACCCAGCCGAAACTCCTGCTGCTGGACGAGCCGGCCGCCGGCATGAACCCGACCGAAAAAGCCGCCCTCACGCAGCTCATCCGGTTCATCAAGGACAAGTTCCAGATTGCCGTGCTGCTGGTCGAGCACGACATGCAAGTGGTCATGGGCATCTGCGAACGCATCGCGGTGCTGGATTACGGCGTGAAGATCGCCGAAGGCACGCCCGCCGAGGTGCGGGCAAACCCGAAAGTCATCGAGGCCTACCTCGGAGAATGAAATGAACCACCAAGACGCGAAGCCGCAGCGCGGCGAAGCCGCAACCAAAGGAACGCAGCCTTCAGGCTGCCGGGGGATGGCGCCCTCACGGCGTGGCAGCCTGAAGGCTGCGTTCCTATCGCCGGGGAAGAATTTTCACAGAAGGCGACGAAGTTGCGCCATCGCCCTGCGAAGCCAGACGACGCAGGACAAATCGCTCTTCGCCCCTTCGCGGCTGTGATGTTGAAACACTCATGCTTGAAATCCGCGATCTGACCGTCAGCTACGGCGCCATCAACGCGCTGCACGGAATCTCCCTCTCGGTGCCGGCTGGCGGCATCGTGACGCTCATCGGCAGCAACGGCGCGGGCAAGAGCACCACGCTTCGGGCGGTATCGGGTCTGGTCAAGCCGCGCTCCGGGGAGATTCTCTACGACGGCAGAAACGTCAACGGCCTGCCCGCGCATCAAATCGTGAAGCTCGGACTTTCGCAGGTGCCCGAAGGGCGGATGGTGTTCGCCAATCTCACCGTTCATGAAAACCTGATGATGGGCGCCTATCTTCAGCGCGATCACGCCGTCGTCCGCCGGGAATTGGAGCTGGTGTTTGCCACTTTCCCACGGCTGAAGGAGCGCGGGAAACAGGTCGCCGGCACGTTGAGCGGCGGCGAGCAACAGATGCTCGCCATTGGCCGCGCGCTCATGAGCCGGCCGAAGTTCCTGATGCTCGATGAACCTTCGCTCGGCCTCGCGCCCCTGCTGGTGAAGGCGATTTTCGAAAAGATCGTCGAGATCAACCGCCAGCACGGGATCACGATCCTTCTCGTGGAACAGAACGCAAACCTGGCGCTCGAGATTTCCCACTTCGGCTACGTGCTGGAAACCGGGCGCATCATTCTTCAGAACGAATCCGCTGCGCTGCGTCAGGATCCGAAGGTCCGCAGCGCGTATCTGGGCGGGTGAAGCGCAGGACGGGCGTCGTCCCTGGCCTACGTCTGCCCCTTTGGTAACAATCGCGAGATGACCACCAGCAAACCCAGGACGACGACGCCAAGAATTCCCCAGAATACCACGCCGCCCCTGCCTGGCGTCCGGCCCTCCCCCCACGCGGCTTTCTTGAGCCGCTCCTCCCCGGCCAGCGAGGCAGGCGTCTTGTCCGCCGCGAGCAACTGGCTCGCGACCAGGCTTAAATCGTAACGGGGCGACGAGACGCGCGGGTTGCCGTAGTAGAGAAACACTTCGTCCTCCGGTTTGGCTTTGAACAGGGCGCGCGTCGCCGCGTGGAAGATCTGAAACTTTTCCAACTCAATCGGCGGGTTGTCTCCGTTGTGGGTTTCCAGAAACAGCGTGTTGCTCTGGAGCGGGCCGTCGAACGTGAGGACGAATTCCTTGCTCCCGCGCTCGGGAGTTTGAGTCCACGACGCACCGGCCAGGTGGCGACGATATTTTTCACCCCGCTCGTTGGCGAGTTCCTCGTAGAGCGCCACGTCGCGCTGGAACAACGTGGTGCGCGTGGCGCAACTCAGGCGCGTGACGGGCAGGTTCGGCTTTGGGAGCGTGAGGGTCCAGCGGCTGAGTTTCTTGTCCTTCGCGTCGTCGGTTGCGATGACGCCCGGCGTGAGGGCCCGGCTGATGGACGTGCGTTCGAGGACGTAGGGCACTTGCTTCCCTGCGCGCACGAGTCGCAGGTCCGCGAAGCCCGGCTGCGCGCGCGCGAGCACATCGAGGTCGAGTTCCAGTTGCTGCGCGCCCGCGCGGGCAAGCTTGAGGGGTTTGCGGAATTTCCACGCCAACACGTCGAGCGCCGTGCCGTCCTCCTGAATGCCCGCCAGCACTTCCGGCGCGCGATAGCTCGGATTGTCCGCCAGCGGCGAAAGTTTGATTGGCGAGACGGCCACGTTTCCCAGGCTCGCGCCCAACGCCGCCAAATCGTAGCGCGGCGCGGCGCAACGGCTGTTGCCCGTCAGCAGGTGGTGAACGCTGTTCGTCCGCGCGAAGAACGCGAGATACACCGGCCGCCGCTCCGCGCGCACGGCGGTGACGGTCAATGGCGGACTGTCCTGGTTCCGAATCAATATCAGCAACTCGCGCGATCGAACACGGGTTTCCACCGGGAGGGACAAATTGGCCACCGCCGTTTGGCCTTCGATTGCGACGCGATAAACCGTGCCTTGCCCGATGGTCTGTTCGCGGATCGAGTCCTCCGAAACCTGCGGGACGGCCAGTGTGACTTGCCGCGTGAAAAGCGGTTCGGTGGTTTCGAGGTGAAGCGCGGCCAGGTCCAGGTTCGCGGCGCCGAGATTCAGCGTGAGCCGCGTCTCGCCGGGATTCTCGTACCGCTCGGCGATGGTGACGGCGAAGGCTTCGCCCGGCGTGATTTCAGCAGCCGCGGCGTGGACGCGCGCGCCGGTGAAGGGAATCGGCTGCGAGCGCTGGTCGTCCACCGTCAGCCGCAACGAGCGCCACGTGCCGGCAGGAAACGCGATCCGGAGCTGGCTCGCGCCGTTCGGCTGGCGGAAAACCGGCTGGCCCTGCGTCAGCGTTTCCCAGCGGCGTCCGTCCGTCGAGCCTTCGATCTGCACCGCTTTGATGAAACTCGTCGCCGGCGTTTCGAGTGTCACGCCGTCCAGCGGCTGGGTCATCCCGGTTTCCAGCTTGATGACCGTGGTGTGCGAATTCAGCGCGACGCTGAACGACTTCGCGCTCTGCGTGACTTTGCTGGCCGGGGAGGGACGCTCAATCAGATACGGCAGTTCGTTCCCCGAGTCGTCGTAAAGCCGCAAGTCTTCGAGCGCGGCGCGCGCGGCGTCGAGTGTTTCGGCGGGCAGACTCAACTTGACCAGGCCGGGCACGGCCAATTCAAACTTCTGCGCGCGTTGCCAATCGGCAGGCAGGTTCGCGGCACCGGCGGCAACACCCACCAGCAACAGGAATCCACAAACCGGCCGGAACACCAAATCACTTCGCCGGTTCATCTTTCACCTCCGTTTCCTTGAGGCTGGCCGCGAAGAAGCGCTGATAGGCGAACGACGCCAGGATCGCAATCACCGCCACGCCGATGAGCGCGCCGATGCGGTAAAGCTGGCTGAGGTGCGCGAGGTCGTGGAAGAAAAGTTTCAGCAACGTCACGCTCAACAGCCCGAGCGCGGCGTAACGCGTCGCGGGAATCTGCCGCGCAATGCCGACGACCAGCAGCACGAGCGCGAACAGCGCCCAGGCGATGGAATACGTCATGTCACGCGCGAAGCTGCCGCGGAACTGGAACGTGAGCGTCGAGCCGGGCGCGCTGAAGTAATCGGCGATCTCGATGTTCAACAGCAGAAACGCCAGCACCGTGGCGAGACCGGCGAGGATGGGCGGCGCGTTGGATTTCAGAATCAGATTGCGCGGCGGCGCGAGCAATCGCGCACCCGCGAACAGCGCTACGATCACGATGCCGTAGGAGTAAAGATACCAGTTGAAGATCGGCGTCGCGCTGCGCGGGTGGTAGTCGAACACGGCCGGATTGAGCGCGAGCCGGACGAACGCGGCGACCAGCAAACCCACGCCCGTGAGCCGGAGACCCTCGTGCGGCACGCGATGAAACAGCCACAACAACGCCGCGCCTTCGAGCGCCCAGCCGATGGTGATCCATTGGTTTTCAAACTGAACCGGGAAAATCAGCGTGATGAAAAGCAATGCCACGCCGCCGAACCACGCGAGTTGGGTCATGCGCGCCGGGGTCGCAGCCGGAACCCGTTTTAGCACGATCACGAGACTGAGCAGCGACGGGACGGCAAATGCCGCTGGCAACAGCCCCATGACATCGTTCGGGTAGGCGGCTTTCACGAGCCGATGAATGAGGAAGAATTGCGGCGGGCCAACCATTGCCGCCGTTGCCCACGGAACAACCTGGTCGCTGAACTTTTTCAGGAACAGGAACGGGAACAGCGTGAAGACCGCGACGAACACGAAATACCACGCCAGCGGCGGCGTGGCATTGGCGGGGTCGAACCGCTTGAAGTGCCACGCACATTCCAGCGCCGTCACGCACGCCAGCCCGATGGCGGGCATCCAATCCTGCGAGAATAGCCGGGTCACGCCCAGCAACAGCACGACGAGCAGCAGCGCCAGGCCGAACACGGGCGAGGGATTCGCCAGCGGCAATCGCAGCGCGGCCATGATGAGCAGGAGGAACGGCAGCGCGGCGGAGAACATGGGCAGTTGCGCGGCCAGATTCGCCGGCACGGTGAGATCCGCGCCGGATTGCATCCCCGCTGCGAACGCGTCCGGCTTGAACCGACGCGCCAACCAGACGCCGGCCGCGACGAAGAACACCGCGAACGCGCCCAGCAGGAAAAACGAAGTCGGCAATCCGGTGAGCGTGGCCGGGATTTTGAAAATCAGCGCGCCCGTCGCCGCGAGCGTCAACAGCAGGACAATCAACACCGGCAGCAGCGAGACGGTCAGCACGGCCAGGCCGATGGCCAGCACGTCCACCAGCAATACGAACGGCCACACGGCAAACGAGATTTCCGTGAAACGGAAAATCGGGATGAGCACCAGCATCAGCGCCAGCGCCGGGAACACCTGGCTGCCCCACAGCGGCGCGACGACGTTTCGCCGCCGCTGCAAATAAAGCGGGAACACCGCGTGAACGGCGGCGAAGATCAGGTAGAACACCAACGCCGCGTTCAGCAGTTCGTTCTTCAACGAATCCCTCGTCCACATCGCGAGCAACCCGAACACGGCAAGTCCGGCAAGCGGTTGCGCAAACGTGACCTTCGTGTCGAGTACCGTCAACGCCGTGACGGCCACGTCCACGAGGAAAACGAAACTGAACATCAGCCACGGCCGTCCGGCCAGCGTCGGGAAATCGAGAAACCAGACCGTGAACGTCAGCGCGACCACTCCGAGGCCCAGCGCGGCGCCCGTCAGCCACCAGTTGGCCTGCGCGCGGCGCCTGGCCCACGCCGCGGCGACGAGATAAAGCCCGTTGAACCCGAGCAGCACTCCCAGCGGGATGAGGATTTTGTTGCCTTCAAAGTATTTCCCCGCTTGAAAGAATTCGTCCGTCCAGCCGATTTGCATGACGACCGTTCCCGCCGCCGCGAGCGCCGTGAGAAACAACCAACGGCGATGCAACGCCACGACGATGAGGCCGATGTCGAGAATCGCGATGTAGCCGAACAGTCCGAACGGATTGTCCTGACCGGTCGAAAGCAGCCAGGGCGTGAGGAAACCGCCGAGCATTCCGAGGATGGCGACGACCAGCGCGTCGAGCCGGACGGCAATCAGAAAGGCCGTGGTCGTGATGAGCGCCATCAACAGGAAGGTCGGAATGAGACCGAAGAACTCGAATTTGTAAATCGAGCGGCAGGCGAACGTGACAGCGTAGAGGATGACGACGCCCGTCGCGCAGAGCGCCTGCGCGCCCACGACGTATTGCTTGCGGCGGTGCAGCACCACGCCGCCAATCAGCAGCGCCAACCCGGTGACGAAACCGATGGCGACGCGCACCTCCGGCGGAATGAGATTGTGCTCGAAGGAATACTTCACGAAGAACACCACGCCGAGGAACAGCGCCAGCCCGCCGATCCACGCGAACAATTTCACGCCCATGAACTGTTCCCAGTTGACGGTGGGGATGGGTTTGCGTGGCGGGGGCATTGGTGCCGACGGTCTCGTGGCGCCGGGTGCGGCGGGCATGATCGGCGGCGGAGCGAGAGCCGGGGCGGGAGGAGGCGCGACGATTTGCGGGCGCGACGGGGTGATGGGCGGTGCCGGAGTTGGTTGTGGCGCAGCCGGCGGCCCGGGCGGTTTGGGTGGCGCGGCCCCGGCCACTGAAGGTCTGGCCACGGCCGCCGCTGCCTCCTGCTCGCGCTCGTGCCGGAAAACGAAGACTTCCCGTTCCAGTTCGCCGACGCGCCGACCCAGATCCTCAAGGCGCTGCCCGGACCGGACCGCGCGAGCGACGAGCCAGACGGCCAGCGCAAGCGGCAGCGCCAGAACCAGGAACACGACGAAGACCCATTCCATAGCTGTGTTGTGTTTTCAGCGAACGGCGCGATCCGGCGACGCGCCCAGTGAAACATGCCGTGCCGCGGTGACAAGACCGAAGATTCGTCGCAACGGACCCGGCATATCGCCTGCCCGCCCGCGGAAATCTGTCCGCCCGGATGTCACGGCGGCAGTTTGGCGGTCCGCCGGCATAAGTGTTAATCGAGAAACTTTGCGGCCGTTTGAAAAAAAACGATGTGCCGCCGGCCCCGGCGCGCGACCGCTTGGACCCCGGCGACATTCGCCTTTTGCCAGCCGGACGATCCGCTAACATCCGCGCATGAGCGTTACGAAACGTCCACGCGGTCATTTCGCCAGCGACAACTACGCCGGCGTCTGCCCCGAGGCGTGGGCCGCGATGACCGAGGCGAACGCCGGCCACGAGACCAGTTATGGCGACGACACCTGGACACAGAGGGCCGCCGATCTGCTGCGCGAGGTGTTCGAGATAAACTGCGAAGTATTCTTCGTTTTCAACGGCACGTCGGCCAACTCGCTTTCGCTGGCCACGCTCTGCCGGTCGTATCACAGCATTCTCTGCCATGAACTCGCGCACGTCGAAACGGCGGAATGCGGCGCGCCCGAGTTTTTCGCCAACGGCAGCAAGATTCTCCTCGTGCCCGGCGACAACGGAAAGATCACGCCGGCCGGCATCGAACACGCCGCGCATCGGCGCAGCGACATTCACTATCCGAAGCCCCGCGCGCTCAGTCTCACGCAGGCCACCGAGGTCGGTACGGTTTATTCCGTGGCGGAACTCCACGCGCTCACGGCGACGGCGCGTGGCTGCGGTCTGTGTGTCCACATGGACGGCGCGCGTTTCGCCAACGCCGTCGCGGCGCTCAACGTCGCGCCCAAGGAGGTCACATGGAAGGCCGGCGTGGATGTGCTCTGTTTCGGCGGCACGAAGAACGGCCTGGCCGTCGGCGAGGCGGTGGTGTTCTTCGATTCCGAAGCCGCGCGCGAATTCGATTACCGTTGCAAGCAAGGCGGCCAGCTTGCCTCCAAGATGCGTTTCCTCTCCGCGCCGTGGACCGGCCTGTTGAAGGACGGCGCCTGGCTGCGGCACGCGCGACATTCCAACGCGATGGCCCGGCGGCTCGAAGCGGGCCTGCGCGGTCTGCCCGGCGTCGAGATCACGTATTCCGTCGAGAGCAACGCCGTCTTCGCGCGGATGCCGGCGGCGGTGGAGAAGCAAATGCACGCGCGCGGCTGGAAATTCTACACGGGCGTCATCACCGGCGACGAATCGCGGCTGATGTGCAGTTGGGACACGGCGCCGGAGGATGTGGACGCGTTCGTGGCGGATTTGCGGGGACTCGCGCTCGCGCCAGTTTGAACAGCGTGTCCTGTCGTCAAAATTTGAATTCGCCGCGGGCCGCGGGAGTCTTTATGCTGCGGACAGAATTGTTATCGCTCAGATTTGATCCATGAAAAACCACGGCTCGAACTCCAGGAACCGTCCCCAGCGTCAACCCCGGCGCCTCATCCACGCGTGCATTGCGGCGGTGTTCGCGGTTGGCGCCATGGTCGCCGGCACACCAGCCAACGCCCAGTCACCCGGGCGGGTGTTGGTGGTCACCACCACGCTCGGATTCCGCCACAGCTCTATTCCGACCGCGGAGAAAGTCCTGGACGAACTGGCCCGCTCCAGCGGCGCGTTCACAGTGGACTACGCGCGAGTCGAACCCAATGACCCGCAGTTCAAAGGGCAAGACGGCAAGCTGGACAAGGACAAGGTGAACGCCGCCATCACCGCCATTCTCGCGGAGAAGATGAACCCCGCCGCGCTCAAGCGGCTTGACGGCGTCATTTTCGCCAACACCACCGGCGACCTGCCGATCCCGAACAAGGAGGCGTTTCTCGATTGGATCAAGTCGGGCAAAGGCTTCGCGGGGATGCACTCTGCGTCCGACACCTTTCACGGCTACCCGCCGTTCATCGAGATGATTGGCGGCGAGTTCAAGGGCCACGGTGCTCAGGTCGAAGTGGACGCCATCAACCAGGACAAAGCCTGCTCCGCGTGCCGGCATCTGCCGGAAAGGTGGAAAGTTTTCGACGAGATTTACCTGTTCCAGAACTTCGATAAGGCGAAAGTTCACGGCCTGCTGACGCTCGACAAACATCCCAACGAAAAGACTCCCGGTGATTATCCTGTCGCGTGGATCAAGGACTACGGCAAGGGCCGGGTGTTCTACACCTCGCTCGGGCATCGCGAGGACATCTGGGATCCAAACTGGAAGGACGGTGGCGGCAACCGGAAGAACTCCCCGGAGATCAGCCGCCAGTACCAGCAACACATCCTCGGCGGCATCCGCTGGGTGCTGGGGCTGGAGAAAGGCGACGCCACGCCACAGGCCGCCGGCAAAAACTGATCGCCGCAGCCAGTCACCCACACAACCCGCGCCCATCGCCGCCAAAAAAAGATAGCCACAGGATTTCACCCCCGGACATAATGCGCGACATGAACAGTTCGGAAGGCGGATTGGCCGGCACCAACCGGCGTGATTTTCTCAAAGGCGGTTCGTTCGCCACGCTCATGGCCATGATGGGCGGCGTTGAGTTGATTGCGGGTGAGTCGCCGGCCGAGCCCAAACCGGGCACCAATCTCGAACTCCCGAAAACCAAAACCGCCGTGATCGGCTTCGGCCCCTGGGGCCGCGAGATCTTGGATCACTTGTTCGTCCTCGAACAGGCCGAAGTCGTGGCTATCTGCGACAATTATCCCGCGATGCTGCGCCGCGCCGCCAGCAAAGCGCCCCACGTGCAGCAGGTGGCGGATTACCAGGCGATCCTGGACAACAAAGACATTCAGTCGGTCATCATCGCCACGCCGACCCACACGCACAAGGACATCGCCATCGCCGCCCTGAAAGCCGGCAAGCACGTTTATTGCGAAGCGCCGCTGGCGGGCACCGTCGAGGACACGAGGGCCATCGCGGTTGCGGCGAAGGAAGCGGTTGGCCAGGTGTTTCAACCGGGCTTGCAGGATCGCGCGGATCCGCAACGTCATTTTCTCCTGCCGTTCATTCATTCCGGCGCGCTCGGCAAAAGCATCTTTGCCCGGTCGCAATGGCACCGGAAGACCAGTTGGCGGCAAACCTCTCCCAATGCCGAACGCGAGCAGGCGATCAACTGGCGCTTGAACAAGGCCACGTCCCTCGGGCTGGCCGGCGAGATCGGCATTCACCAACTGGACCAGGCGGGCTGGTTCTTGAACGCCAAGCCCGTCGCGATTCACGGCTTCGGCTCGATTGCCTTCTGGCGTGACGATGGCCGCGAAGTGGCGGACACGGTGCAGATCATCGTCGAGTATCCCCGCGGCGTGCGCCTGATCAGCGACCTCACGCTCGCCAACTCCTTCGACGCGGACTACGAAATGTATTACGGCAGCGACGCCGCCGTCATGATGCGCGAGAGCAAGGCGTGGATGTTCAAGGAAGTGGATTCGCCGCTGCTGGGCTGGGAGGTCTATGCGCGCAAGGACAGTTTCTACAAGGAAACCGGCATCGCGCTGGTCGCCGGCGGATCGAAACAGGACATCCTGGCCGCCAAAGCCACCGACGCGGTGGCCAAGCCGATTCCGCCGATTTACCACGCGCTCAACGCCTTCGTCGGCAATGCCGCCGAGGTGACCAACTCGGTCGCGGCTTACAAAGAAAGCTTTGCATCGGTCGGCAAGAAAGAGGTGGCCGAGTACCTGGCGACGCTCAAGCTTGTTCCCGCGGCGGGGATTCAAGACGGCTACAACGCGACCGTCCTGGCCATCAAAGCCAACGAGGCGGTCGTCAACGGCGGGCGCGTCGAGTTGAAGAAGGAATGGTTCGAACTGGCCTGACGCGCCTTTGTCGGTAACATGAAGTATCCTTGATCCTCAAAACACTAACATGACTATGACAGCGAAATCTCTGAGACGGGCGGAAGCATGCGCGAGCACGTTGCTCTTGACTCTGTTGCTGGCCTGCGAGCCAGGCAGGGACACCTCCGCCCAGGCACAGCAACCTTTAGCGCCGGCAGCGGCGACGCCCGCCGGCAAGGTCCGCTATGATGCACAGCCTATCGGGAGCAAGATGATCATCGAGGGAACGGCCAACATCAAGGATTGGACAATGGAAAGCGTCCTGATCGGCGGCTACCTTGAAACGGACGCCCAGTTCCCCGAATCCGCGTTGACCGACGCGGCCGCCGCCAAACCGGTCGTGAACGTGTACTTGCCCGTGCGTTCGTTCAAGAGTGGCAAAGCAACCATGGACGCCCGCATGCAAAAGGAGATGAAGGAGCCGCAGTTCAAGCGCATCGAATACAAGCTCATTGAATTGAAACCCAAGTCCGCCGCGGGCGCGACCGGCGCGCTCAAGTTCGACGCCACGGGGGCACTCAGCATCGCCGGCAAGACGCGCACCAACACCATGCCCGTGAGCATCGAGAAACTGGCCGATGGCAAACTCAAAGTCACCGGTTCGACGGGGTTCAAGATGTCCGAATACGGCATTGATCCCCCTAGCACCCTTGGCCTGTTTACGTCCGGCGACGACGTGAAGCTCAAGTTTGAATGGCTCTCGGGGCCGAAGACGCAGTAGGGAATTCTCCAAAACCTGCACTCTCCGCCAAGGCCGCGCGGTTCGTTTGCGTGGCCTTTCGTTTTGCGCCACCCGCCTGGCAATGGTTTTTCGCGTGCTTCCGCGATTGCCGGCGTTACACTGCCCGCATGTCCCAGAGCATGAGGCTCAAGGATCAGCCGGCCAACCAACGCCCGCGCGAACGGCTGGCGGAAAAAGGCGCGGACGCACTGTCCCCGGTCGAACTGGTGGCCATCCTCCTCCGCACCGGGCTGAAAGGGACGAACGTGGTCGAAGTCGCCCGGCAACTCCTGGCGCGGTACGACCACAGCCTGCACGCGCTGGCGCTGGCCTCGGTGGACGATTTGTGCGCGGTGAAAGGGATCGGCCGCGACAAGGCCGTCACGCTCGCGGCGGCCTTCAAGCTGGCGGAGTTGATGGCCGCGGAGTTGCGCGCCGACTCGCCGCCGCTCGACAACCCCGAGGCCGTGGTGCGCGTGATGCGCGAGCAGAACCGGCTGCGGCAATCGGAACAGCTACAGGTCCTCCTGCTGAACACGCGGCGGCGGTTGATCCGCGTGGCCGACGGCCCGGAAGGCACGCTCGACACCGTCCTGGTCCATGCGCGCGAGGTGTTCAAGCCCGCCATTGCCGCCAACGCCGCCGCCGTGGTGCTGGTCCACAATCATCCGAGCGGCGATCCCACCCCGAGCGAGGCGGACATCAAAGTGACCCGCGACCTGATCCGCGCGGGCCAGCTCCTGAAGATCGAGGTGCTCGACCATGTGATCATCGGCCGGGCGACTCCCGAGCGCCCGAAGGACTACGCGTCGCTGCGCGAACTCGGATACTTCTATTCCTGAAAGTTCAGCGCGCGGGTTGAGCCCTCGGGACGGGCCTGGTTGCAGCCCTGAATTGCCGCCGGTGCAGTTCCAAGTGGCCTATCGCTGCTGCCTCCGCATCGCTCTGAGGTGACCGTAGCCGACCAATCTGCGCCGCTGTTCATCCCAGAGACGGAAGGTGAAGGATTTGAAGCTGGCGAACAGCGTGACGGGCTTCACGGTTTGAAACAGCGGCTCCGCTTTGTGACATTTCTCCAGGTGGTAATTGGGAATCCGCGGACTGAGGTGATGAATGTGGTGGAACCCGATGTTGCCCGAAAACCATTGCAGCAACCTGGGCAGCTTGTAAAACGAACTGCCCTTCAGCGCAGCTGTGGCGTAATCCCAGTTGTCGTTGCGCTCCCAATAGACTCCCTCGAACTGATGCTGCACGTAAAACAACCACACCCCGGCTGAACCGGCCACCATCAACACCGTCAATTGAATGATGAGGTGCGCCTTGAGCCCAAAGATCCAGATCAAGCCCACGGCCATGAGGCCGACCGCCAGATTTGTCAGGTACACCGAGTAACGCTCGCGCACCGGCGCCTTGGGTTTGGGAATCCGGTTGATCCCCAGAAACAGAATCAGCGGCGCGATCACAAACAGAACGACCGGGTTGCGCGCCAGCCGATACGAGAAGCGCCGCCAGCGCGACGACTCCAGGTATTCCTGCACCGTCAGCGTCCACACATCGCCCGTGCCGCGCCGGTCCAGATCGCCCGAGCTTGAGTGGTGGACGGCATGTTCCCATCGCCAATGAAGAAAAGGCGTGAATGTCAACAGGCCGGTGATGGCGCCCAAAATGTGGTTGGCTCGCGGGGATTTGAAAAACGAGCCGTGCCCGCAGTCGTGGTGGATGATGAACACCCGCACCAGAAAGGCGCCCGCCAGAATCGCCAGCGGCACGACGAGCCACCAGGACACTGCCAGGCTGAGGTACATCAAATACCAGAGCGCCGCGTACGGAATGAGCGTGTTGACGAGCTGCCACACCGCCCGCCCGATCACGGGACGCTGGTAGCGGGCCACGATCTTTTTCCAGGCCGAAGGGTCTGCCCGGCGTTCGCCCTGACTCAGTTCGGAATCATTTGTCATATTGTTCATCATGGTCTGCGGGAACACCAAAAGTTGGCGGGCCAAATCCTGGAAGGTTCACGTGAACTTAGCGTAGTGGACAAACGCGCGGGCGGCAACATTCAAAGTAAAGCTTCTTTCGGAATTCTCCGGCCCGCACCCGGGCACGCCCTGCGGGCAGGCCTGGCTCGACATGAGATGCAGGCTGCTTCCCGAAAGGCCGCTACAGTTCAGTGGCTGAATGGCAAGTTTTGTGTGATGCGATAGGCGTCGGTTGGACCGACGAGTCTTGCTTTGCGCAACGACCGCCGGCGTTTGGGACTTTTGCCTTGAAGCAGATGCCGCCGGCCCGCCCCTCGGCACAGGATTTTGCCTGTACCTGTTACCTTGAATCGCTTGGACACTGACTTCCTGGTCTTGCAGCCTCTGGGACGTCGCATACGAGTTCACTTTCTTTGGTCGGGCGCGAAGAGATTCACGCGCTCAGGGTGGGTCATGGGGATTATCCGCTACATTTTCGAGCTTTTCTCCCGCCAACCGGCTCAAATGATTCCTGAACGCAACGGCAGCGGGATTTCTGTCCGCATCAGAGCGCTGATACCAGGAGCGCAGCGTTGGGCGTAATTCCGGCAGGAGCAGATGCTCAATGGTCTCGTGGACTCGTGCGGAGTGAGACCCTTCAAGCATCTGAAACAAATCATGAACCGTTATCAAGGCACGTATCTGACGCAGTTCGTCGGAAGGGTTGCCGGCTTCTGCGAAGTTGCGCTGATAACACTCCTGCAATTGCGGGTCTGTGAAGTTCATGGCGCGTACTCGATATGGGGGAAAAATGGCAGCGACGCGGGGCTGGTGAACTCAGCAAGCCGCAAAGTTCCTTCGGCCTTGCGTTGGTCGCAGGCGTCACAAGCGACCGCGATAAAGTCACCAAACATAAGTGCCGTCTTCTTGTGACCGGCTTTCACAACACAATGGGTCTTTGTTCCGAGGCGGAAAGCGTTTGCGCTTCGGCCTCCAGCCAATGCTGCACGTCGTGTCCTTGCGGACAGCCTTGATTCAGGTAGATGAAGTATGCCTTCCGGGCCACTTCGGGTTGCGACGGTCTGACATCCATTCCGGTTTGTTTCGGGTGCGAACTCGGTGCCGGCAGACGTGGGCTTGCCGGCGCTGCATTTGGGGAAGTTGTTTTGATTTTCATGGCGCCAGAATAGGCGACGAAACCTTGCCGGCGCTATGGGGTGTTCACCCCATTCGCGATCCCGCGACAGCGAAGAGGACGGTCAATCCATCAGACATGCCGCCCTCGATATCACACACCGTCCGGTGGCAGGCAATAGAAGGCCCGATCGGCGTTCGCTGGCGATGGCTCAGGTGGCTACATCTCGTTTGGTGCCGCACTTCCTACACTTGCTGAACTGGCCTTCCGCACACTGGATTGCTTCATGTTGGGCGTTGCGGTCATCGGCAGCGCTTCCCGGCATTTACCGGGTTGCCCCTTGAGTTTCATAGATGCTTTGTGTTTCGGTTGGATTTTCTGCTTGGGGCAGGTTGGAATGTTTTGGTTTCCTTCCTCCGATAAATCGGTCTCACGAACGTACCGGCTCGAAACCCGCCCGGCCCCTCCCACGCTTCAAGCCCCAGGCGCTCATCCGCAACGAAGTCGCCACGCCACACCACTTCATTCCATTTCAAACGCCGAAAGCGTTTCGGAAGGATGGCTCCCTGGGGTGCTGCTGGTTTGCCCGTTCGCTGCATTCGTTTGGTTGCGCAGGTCATTACGCGTTCGCGGTTTCTCCCAGTGGATTCAATGTTCAGCTTCATGCCGTAATTGTGTCTCGATCCGCGCGACGTGCCGCCCGGAACCGTCTCCGCAAAATGGCGTTTTCAAGTGCAACATCAATCAATTCCATAGCTGGCCCGTGCGCTTCCGGGCCGCCTTCTCCTTCGAATCTGCACAAATCCTCCAGTTCAACCGAAACCGCACTGTTGAGGCTTGAGGTCACAACAGGCCATGCAATCGCTCTGCATGTTTCCGGTAACGCCGCAAGACATGCAATCACTGGTGTTTGAGTCATAGGCCAAGTGCTCCGGCCATGGTGCAAGGGACGGGCAACTTCACCCGCCCCCGCCGTGCCGGCTCAGGCGACCTTCACCTCGACATGCTGCGGTTTGGCTTTCTCATCCTTGACCAAATGCACGGTAAGCACGCCGTCTTTGAACTCGGCGCTGACTCTTGCCGGGCTGGCATCATCCGGGAGCGAGAAGCTGCGCCCAAAGCTGCCGTAGGCGCGTTCGACGCGGTGATGCTTTCTGCCTTTCTCCTCCTTCTCGAATTTGCGTTCGCCCATGATGGTCAGCGTGCCTTCCTCCGCAGAAACCTTGACGTCCTCTCTCTTCACTTCAGGCAACTCGGCCTTGATCCGGTATTCCTTGTCGTCTTCGCTGATGTCCACCAGCGGAGACCATTCAGTCACCGCCATGGGCTCCTCCTGGCCATCGGGCCACTGAGCCGGGGAGCGGCTGAACAGGCTGCCCAAGCCGTGTTGCAGGGCTTCCAGTTGTCTCAATTGATTCCAACGTGTCAATGTATTCATGATTTAATTCCTTGTTGGCGGGTGTGGTTTCGGATCGTTGCGCCTGCCCACCAACGGTTCGGGCGGCGACGGTAAATATCATGGTGTTGTTAACGGGCCGGTTTGAACGGCCGGCACACTGCTTAAAGCTTGTTTCCAATTGCGCAACGTCATCGTCAGGCCGACGATTACGGTGAAGCTGCCGCCAATTAGCATCCAGGCAGCCTTTCATTTCGGCACCGGATTGGACTCCGCGAATCAGACCCGCCTGGGTTTCACAACCAGCAACACGATCCCCCCGACGAGCGCGAGCGCTCCGACGACCGGCGGGATAAAGTGGCTGTCGCTGGTTTCAATGCGCATGCCGAGGAACTCGACCGGCTTTCCCGGGGTCTTGAAGGTGATGCCCGAATAAGCGAGCACCACAATGCCGAGCGTGACCAGGAGGACGGCAACAATGGTTTTTGTGTTCATATTGAATCTCCAATTTATTTTCTTTGGTTGGCAGCTGCTTAAGCCACCCGCTTGCGCCCGGAAATGAAGTTGACGAGCACCATGACAACGGCAACCACCAGCAGGAGGTGAAGGAACCCGCCTATCGTGTAACTGGTCACCAGCCCCAGCGCCCATAAAACGAGAAGTACTACCGCAATTGTGTATAACATAATAGGGCTATGCACTTGATTCCCCTAACACAATTACTTGGGGTTTGTGCCGCCAACCAACTCCTCGCCGCGCACCGGCGCGAGTGCCAAAGCTTGCTC
>Ga0247727_10006907_pt1 | contig 21989 bp, 21 predicted proteins | sample WisWelCaveWW1625_FD_202498 | JGI IMG/M metagenome (GOLD analysis project Ga0247727, IMG submission 202498) | Biofilm microbial communities from Wishing Well Cave, Virginia, United States - WW16-25 | ecosystem: Environmental > Aquatic > Deep subsurface > Groundwater > Cave microbial mat | place...
CCCGCCAGTTTCTTTTTCACGTCTTCCAATTCCTGCGATAAATCGGTCCACCGTGCGGTGAGCCGTTCGAGGTCTTTTTTCCACCGCTCCTGTTCGTGGTGCAGTTCGTTCCAACGGCCGAAGTCCTGATAGAGCGCCGGGTCCGCCAGCTCCTGGTCACGGGCCTTGATGCGCGCCTCCATCTCGGCGATCTCCGTTTCGGCTCGCGCGACCTGCTTCTCCAGGCGGTCGCGGGATTTCGTGAGGTACCGCCGGTTCGGCGTGCTCGCCGCCCGCTCGTCGGATGCAGGCGGGGCCTGCTTGCCGGCCTTCTGCGTCCGCTGCTGCGCCGCCGTCGGTTTCAACTCCTCGCTGCTCTCTTTGATGGACTCCAACTCCTGCGCCCGCTTCCAGAGGTAGTACTCGTAGTCGCCGTAGTAATCACGGGCCTTGCCATCCTCGATCTCCACGACGCGCGTGGATACGCGCATGAGGAACGTCGGGTCGTGCGAGATGAAAACGATCGTCCCGGGGAAATCGGTCAGCGCGTCGGTCAGCACGTCCACCGACGCCGGGTCGAGGTGGTTGGTCGGCTCGTCGAGCAGGAGCGTGTTCGCCGGCTCGACCAGCATGCGGGCCAGGGCCACGCGGTTCCGCTCGCCGCCGCTCAGGGCCTTGATGGGTTTTTTCTGGTCGGGGCCTGAAAACAGAAATGCGCCGGCGAGCCCGCGCAGGAAATTCCGCTCCGCCTGGGTTGACACCTCTTCAAGCGATTCCAGGATCGTGTGCTCGGGGTTCAGGGTCTCGGCCTGGTGCTGCGCGAAGTAGTGCAGCGTAACGCCGTGCCCGACGGTCCGCGTACCTTTTTCGAACGGCAGCACGCCCGCCAGCATTTTCAGCAAGGTGCTCTTGCCGGCGCCGTTTTCGCCGACCAGCGCGATGCGCTGGCCCCGCTCGATGGAAAAATTGAGGTCTGAGTACACGACCGTCTCGCCGTAGCTCTTGGCGACGTGGCTGAGTTCGATGACGTGCCGGCCGCTGGCGGAAGGCAGGGGGAACTTGAACCGCACACGCCGCGTGTCGCGCTTGACCTCGATCAACTTCACTTTTTCGATCTGCTTGATGCGGGACTGGACCTGGCTCGCCTTGTTCGCCTGGTAGCGAAACCGGTCGATGAACTTCTGGACCCGGGCGACTTCCTTCTGCTGCCGGTTGGCCGCCGCCTGCTCGTGGCCGTCACGCTCGGCCCGCAGTTCCTGGAACGTCGTGTAGTTGCCCCGGTACTCCTGGATCTGGTGGTGACGCAGTTCCCACACGTGCGTGGCGATCCGGTCCAGGAATTTCGTGTCGTGGCTGATGACGAGGATCGTCATCTTGGAATTGATCAGGAAATCCTCGAACCATTTCTGGGTCGGCTTGTCGAGGTGGTTGGTCGGCTCGTCGAGCATCAGGACGTCGGGCTCCATTAGGAGCAGATGCGCCAGCGCCACCCGCATCCGGTAGCCGCCGGAGAGGGTCTCGATCGGCCGGGCGAAGTCCTGCTGGGAAAATCCGAGCCCCGCCAGGATGCGCTTGGCTTCGTGCTCCGGGTGGAGATCGCGATGGGTCGCGTCCAGCACGGTCTTGCCCGCGAGCGTTTCCAATTCTTGCGGGAGGTAGCCGATCTTCAGCCGCGGGCGCTTGCGGATGGTGCCCTCGTCCGGCGACTCATCCCCCAGAATCATGCGAAGGAGCGTGGTCTTGCCGCTGCCGTTGGGGCCGACGAGGCCGGTGCGCGTGTGCGGGCGCAAATGCGCGGTCGCGTCTTTCAAAAGAATGCGAGTCGCAAATTGCTTATTGACGTGCTCGATTTGGAGCATGGCAAAACTAATCCGTTGGGTGCGCTGTCAGCTTGTAAACGAGAACAGACGGGGACGTCAGTCAAAGGAGGAGGACAAAGAATTGACTGGTGGTAGAATAACGAGTCACGCGCAAATCTTAACTTTGGTATGGCTTGCCAACCGAAGCCGCTGCGGGTTGTGCCCGCCTTCGCGAACGCTTTGGCGGGCAACCTTCGCGGCGGCGAAGGTTGGTGGAGCTGGCCGGGATTGAACCGGCGACCTCGTGAATGCCATTCACGCGCGCTCCCAACTGCGCCACAGCCCCACCCAGTCCAAGTGAGAAGTCAAAAGTAAAAAGTAAGAAGTGCTTAAGCGGAGGGGATGCTAACATGGGCTCGCCTTGCTTGACAAGCATGGCGGTGCATCCTACTATGAAGCGCACCACGCTCTGATGGGTGCACGCAGGCCCGGTCAGGGCTCTTTTTTTGAATAAAAGCTGGTAGCTAGCAGCTCATAGCGAGTAGCCGGATCAAAGAGGCGGCTCTTGGCTATCAGCTATTCGCCATTGAATATTCGCTCTGGAGTCGTATGGCCAATCTCGTAATCGTCGGGACCCAGTGGGGCGACGAAGGTAAGGGCAAGATCGTGGACATCCTGTCGCGCGATGCGGATATCGTCGTGCGCTATCAGGGCGGGTCCAATGCGGGCCACACGGTCATCAATCACCACGGCACCTTCGTATTCCATTTGATTCCGTCCGGGATTCTCTACCGCGGCAAGACCTGCGTGATCGGCAACGGCGTCGTCGTCGATCCGGCCGCGCTGATCGAAGAAATGGACGGGTTGCAGGCCAAGGGCATCACGATCGGCCGGAACTTCGTCATCAGCGAGCGGGCGCACGTGATCCTGCCCTACCACAAGGCGATCGAAAAAGCGTCCGAGCAGTCCAAGGGCTCGCGGAAAATCGGCACGACGGGACGGGGCATCGGGCCGTCCTATGCGGACAAGATGGCCCGCATCGGCATCCGCATGGGCGATCTGCTCAACCCGCAGCTCTTCCGGCGCAAGCTGGAGGAGAATGTCGCGGAGATGAACACGTTTCTGCAGCGGCTCTACCAGATGGAAGGCTTCCAGGTCGAAAAGATCTTCCAGCAGTACCGTGGCTATGCCGACCGCCTGAAGGACAATATTGTCGACACCACCGTGTTGCTGAGCAACGCCATCGAGCGGGGGAAGCGCGTGCTGTTCGAGGGGGCCCAGGGGACGCATCTCGACGTGGACTGCGGGACCTATCCCTACGTTACGTCCTCGAGTGCCGCGGCGGGCGGAGCTTGCACCGGCACCGGCGTGGGACCGACGAAGATTGACGTGGTCATGGGCATTGCCAAGGCCTACACGACGCGTGTCGGAGGCGGGCCGTTCCCGACCGAGCTCAAGGACGGTGTCGGGTGCGGTCTGCAGGAGCGGGGGAAGGAATATGGCGCCACCACCGGGCGGCCGCGGCGCTGCGGCTGGTTCGACGGCGTCGTCGTGCGCTATGCCACGCGCGTGAATGGGATGACCTCGCTCGCCGTCACCAAGCTCGACGTGCTCGACGGCTGCAAGGAACTCAAGGTGTGCACCGGCTATCGGCACAACGGCAAGGTCTACAAGGAGATGCCGGCGGATTTACAAGTCTTGACGGACTGCGAGCCGGTCTATGAGACCTTCAAGGGGTGGGTGACGCCGACCACCGGCATCACGTCCTATGCGAAGCTGCCCACTGAAGCCAAGCGCTACCTGGCTCGCGTGGAGGAACTGGCGGCCTGCCCGATCGACATCATCTCCACCGGATCGAAGCGCGAGCAGACCATCCTGCTCCGCAATCCAATGGCGCCGAAGCGGCGCCGGCCGACGGCAAAATCCCGCCGCTAGCGGTAGAAGCGTCATCCGTCATTAGTCATCAGTCAATGGTCAGATTAGACCGTCGTTGTGTCCGACCATTGACCATTAGCCACTGACCATTTACCATTGTTCCCATGGGGAGCCGGTAGCTCAGTCGGTAGAGCATCGCCCTTTTAAGGCGAGGGCCCTGGGTTCGAGTCCCAGCCGGCTCACCAGCCTTCGCCCGCCTACGCAAAACGCTTCGGCGGGCTTCGGCCTTTGCCGGACGTAGTCGGCTTCGGCCGACGAAGGTCGGCTGGCAGGCCAACGATTTGAACGAGGAGCGCAGGCGAAGGCTGCCCGCCATAGCGTTCGCGAAGGCGGGCAAAACTCTGCTGCGGCTTCGGCTGGCAAGCCGCCCACGAGGTTACTTGCTGACCATCTCCGAACCCCGCCTCCGCACCTCCGAGCCCGACGCGCCCGTCTTCGGGCCGGTGCGATTCATCGGGCGCGCTGGATTGGTGAAAAATCTCGCGGGCCGTTGTAGCGCCTGGCAGTCGGTCCTCCTTTATGGCGGGCCCAAGCTGGGCAAGACTTCGCTCCTGCTCCAACTCCGTTGGGTGCTGGAACGGCAGCAGACGCCCTCCTGGTCGACTCCCGCTGTCCAGTATCTCGATCTGCTCGATCTGGACATTCGCCGCAAGTTTCTGGCCGGGGAGTGGGATCAGGTGCAGGTGCTGCTCCTCGACAATTGCGAAGCGCTGATGGCGGAGGGCGATCGGCTGGTCGAGAGAGTGAAACACGATGCGCAGCGCGGAACGGCCGGCCAGGCGGTCGTGTGGGTGGGCGATCGCGCGTGGTATGAGTATGCGAAGAGCGCGAAGGACGAGTTGAATCTCCTGCTGGCTCCGCTCGCGGTGCTGCTCACCAGTGAAGCGCGGGCGCTCGTGGGACCGGCGCTTCAGCCCGCGCAGATTGACACGGTCTTGCAGTATGGCGGGACACACCCGTATGTGCTCAAAACGCTGCGAACGCAGTTTCTGGCAGCCGAACCGAAAGCCGGAGCCAATGCCGTGCTGCGGGCAGCGGCCAAGACGCTGGCGCCGTTTTTCGAATCGTGCGCGAAGGTGGTGGAGCCGGGTGAGCACAAGTTGCTCCGCTGGCTCGTCAAAAAAGGGAAGCCCGCCAATCCCAAGGAGGCTGCCAAAGCGCTCAAGATGCCGTCGGTCAAGGCTGCGGCGGACGCTCTATGTTACCTCGGCTTGATCAGCAGGTGGAACTTGGAGCAAGGGGCTATGCTCCACGCCAATTGCAAATTATTCAATGGCTGGTATCTGGCAGCGCGACGTGGTTAATCGTCGATGATCAAAATTACGCGATCGGCCGTGCAGCACTTGAAGGCGCTGGTTCTCGCGCATCCGGAGGATCCCATCGTCCGGGTGCAGGTGAAAGACCTGGACGATCACCGCTTGACCTTTAACATCACTCTGGAGGATAAGGTTCAGCCGGACGATGAGGTGCAGACCATCGACGGCCTGACGATTGCGGTGGTCGGCGCCAGCGCGGCGCGCCTGGACGGCATCACCATGGATTACCAGGAGCCGGGCGGATTCAAGTTTCACCATGCCGAACCACAGGACGATTTCCGGCTCGACCTCATCAATTTGAACTGACCGTCCCTTTAGCAAAAGGAGCAGACATGGCAGACGTAACGACCCCATCGGGATTGAAGTATGAAGACCTCAAGGTTGGTACGGGCGCGGAAGCCAAGGCGGGACAGACCGTGAGCGTGCATTACACCGGCTGGCTGACCGATGGGAAAAAGTTCGACTCCAGCAAGGATCGCGGGCAGCCCTTTCAGTTCGCGCTCGGCGCAGGCCAGGTGATCAAAGGCTGGGATGAAGGTGTGCAGGGGATGAAGATCGGCGGCAAGCGCAAGCTGACGATCCCTTCCGGGCTGGGCTATGGTGCCCGTGGAGCCGGCAACGCGATTCCTCCGAACGCCACCCTGATCTTCGAGGTCGAGTTGCTAGGCGTCAAGTAAGCGCCGAGCCCGCATTATTCATGAGGGTTCGTGACGAAACCGCTGAGACGCCTAGCGAGACGGGCGCGTGGAGCCGCGAGGAAGGGAGGCAGCCTTGAACAGGCTGTTGACCGACCGAGCGGCGAGCCCGCCCGCCTGGCCGCGCCAAGTTAGCGGCCAGGCTTGTCGTAGCGGCGTATCGGCGGTTGCAGTAGAAGCCGTCATGAATAATGCGGGCTAAGCATGGGCGGCTCGCTGCAGCAGTTCTTCGCGCCCTGTCCCCGCGGGCTGGAGCCTGTGCTCGCCGATGAGGTGAAGGAGTTCGGCGCCCGGGACGTCACGCCGACACAGGGAGGGGTCGGGTTCACCGGCCCCTTCGCCCTCTGCTATCGTGTCAATCTCGAGAGCCGGATCGCCAGTCGCGTGCTCTGGCGCGTGTGGCACGGACCCTACCGCCACGAGCAGGATCTCTACGACGCGGCCTGCGCGCTGTCCTGGCGCGACTGGTTCTCCGCCGAGCGCACGATCAAGGTCAAGGTCAGCGCGCAGCAGTGCCCCCTCAAGAGCCTCGACTTCGTCACCCTCCGCATCAAGGACGCCGTCTGCGATGCCTTCGCCAAGGTCGCGAAGGTCCGTCCCAGCGTGGACACGGCGAAGCCGGACGTGCGGATCGACGCGTTTCTGGATGCGACGCACGCCACGTGCTATCTCGATACGTCCGGCGAGCCGCTCTTCAAGCGCGGCCTGCGCGCGGCGCGTACCGAGGCGCCGCTGCGTGAAAATCTGGCCGCCGGCATTCTGAAGCTGGCCGGCTGGACGCCCGAGCAGGCGCTGCTGGATCCCATGTGCGGGGGCGGCACGTTCCTGCTCGAAGCGGCCCAGATGGGGCGGTGCATCGCGCCGGGGCTGGGCCGCCGCTTCGCATTCGAGAAGCTGAAACAGTTCGACGAACAACACTGGCGGGCGCTGTGTGACGCCAGCCGCGCGCGGCAACGACCGGCTGCGCCGCTCAGGATTTATGGGAGCGACGTCAACGGGACCGTGCTGAGCGCGGCGCGGGCCAATCTGGACGCGGCCGGATTGGCGGAGGCCGTGACGCTCAAACAGATCAGCGTCCTCGACGTGAAGCCGCCGCCTGAAACGGGCCTCATCGTGATGAACCCGCCCTACGGCGTTCGCACGGGCGAGGAGGCCGATCTGGCCGAGCTGTACCCGCGTCTGGGCGACGTCCTCAAGCAGCGCTTTGCCGGCTGGCGCGCCTGCATTTTCACCGGCGACCTGCGCCTGCCCAAGCTGATCCGCCTGACCCCGTCCCGCCGCACGCCGCTCTTCAACGGCGCGCTGGAATGCCGGCTCTACGAGTTCACGCTCGTCCCGGGCTCGATGCGCCGCAAATCACCGCAACAAGCGGGGCAGGCATGAGATGGCACGCGGATTCACACTGGCTATGAGCGGGGGAATCCTGGCGACCGCGCTCGGATGCGCGGCCACGCCGCCGACCGGTTTCCTCCAAGAAGAGCGCATGCCGGTCGCGTCGCTGCTGGGTGAGGTCCGCGGAGAGATGGAGCGAGCGCTGGGCGCGCAGAAGGCTCCGGTCTTGGCAGGGCTGGCCGATCCGGCGACGGATTCCGTCCTGTTCAGGCTGCCGCTCGTCGTGCAGACATTGACGGACCCCTGGCAGGGCTTTGAGATCCTCGAACAGCGGGTGTTTCGTGTGGCGGTTGCGCCCTTGCGGCTCCAATCAGTGGCGGAGCTGACGACGGCGTTGCGCGACATGCTCGGCCGGCCGGCTGCGCTGGGTTCGCTGACGGCTCCTCCCGTCTCGACGAGGCCGGAGGAGCACATCGCTTACATAGAAGCCGTGGTCCTCGAGGCCGATCAGCATCGGGAACGCGCGATCGAAGCCCTGGGCGAGTCCGAGCGGCGGTTTCTCTTCGAGCATGCGATGTTCCTGGCCAATAATTTTGTGCCGCAGCTGTCCGAGCAGGATGAGGACCAGCGCGTCCGCGCACTTCTCAACAACCGTTTTTTCAAGCTGACGGCCGATCGAATAGACGAGACGGAGTTGCTCGATGCGGCTCAGACCGTCGCGAGCCTGGCGGACGAAGACTGGCTGCGGGCCGCGCGAGCAGCCTTCAGCAACCTGCCATCCCACCCTCAATCATTGCCCTGGGTGACGGGCACGGTGATGCTGGCGAAGGAAACGCCGGCAGGATGGATTGTCATCGGGGGGCGGGGCCCCAATACCTATCGTGATGGAGGGCCGCGGGTCGCGTTGCTGCTCGATCTCGGCGGAAACGACACTTATGCCGGTTTCGCCGCTCCGATGAACGAGATGCAGGGCATCAGCGTGGTGATCGATCTCGAGGGCGACGATGTTTACGAGGCGGGTCCGTTGGGACTGGCCACCGGACGGCTCGGGGTGGGGATGCTGGTGGATTGCGCGGGGAACGATCAGTATCACCTCGAGGCGGGGAGCGGCGGCGCCGGTTTCGCGGGAATCGGCCTGCTGGTCGACCAGGAGGGCGACGATCGCTATGCGGGATCTCGTTTCACGCAAGGCGCGGCGATCGGCGGAGTGGGCCTGCTTCTGGATCGATCCGGAAACGACGACTACAGCAGCTTCGGCTATGCGATCGGGTTTGGGGGGCCCCTCGGAATCGGTGCGGTCGTCGATCTCACGGGTAATGATGTGTATCAATGCGGACACCGCTACGCGAGCGGGTATAACCGGGCTGAGGCGCCCGATGCCAAGCCCGGCGAGGCGCGCTATCAGTTTGACTGTTTCGGAATCGGCGCCGGCGTCGGCCAGCGGGTCCTGCCGAAGCAGGAGCCGCCGGTCGTCGAAGACGTCGCCGGCGGGATCGGGCTGGTGCTGGATCAGGGAGGAGACGACCGCTATACCAGTTCGAATTTTTCGCAGGGAGTCGGCTACTATTTCGGTGCCGGCATCAAAATCGATGAGAGTGGCGACGACATACATGAGGCGGCGCGATACGGCCATGCGGCGGCCGCCCATTTCGGGGTCGGCCTGTTCCTGGATCGCGCCGGTGCCGATCGCTACGGATCGGCTGGGCCGGTCTATAACGGGGCGGCGGCCTGGGATCGCAGCGTCGCGTTGGCCATTGATGATGGAACGGACGACGACATCTACGACCTGTCACGCTCCACGGGACTCGGCATCGCCGATCATCAGTCCTGGAGCCTCTTTCTCGAAGCAGGCGGCCGGGACCTCTATCAGGTGCGTACGGGAATGGGCCACGCGAGCCACGGGAGCACGAGCGTGTTTGCCGATCTCGGCGGGGAGGATCAAGTCGACACCGCGATGCCGGCGCGTCAGGGCGCGGTGCTTCATCGCGAGGGACCGGGCGGGTTGTTTGTTGATCGCTGACTTAGCCCGCATTATCCGTGCAGGCTTCTACTCCAACCGCCGACACGCCGCTGCGACAGGCCTGGCCGCTGGTTGTACGCAGCCAAGCGGGCGGGCTCGCCGCTCGGTCGGTCGACATCCCTGTTCAAGGATGCCTCCCTTCCTCGCGGCTCCACACGCCCGTCTCGCCTGGCGTCTCGGCGGTTTCGTTACGAACCCTCGCGAATAACGCGGGCTAGCAGCAGATCCGCAAACACGAAGCCGTCGCGTTTGACGATCTCGCCGGGGACGATGGGAATCGGTTCGCTGAACATGGGGCCGGCATAGGCGAAGGTATGAAACTCGCCCCGTTCGCCGCAGGGATCCACGCCGTCCGGTAAGTCCTCCAGCAGCCACTCATCGAAGGTCCGGCCCACAAAGGTCGGCGCCAGTTGCTTGGGATCCACGCAGGTCAGGTAGGCACGTAACCCTGCGGCAACCATGCGGTTGGCCAGTTGGCCCGTGGGCTGCCCCCAGAGCGGAAACAGCGGCTGGATGCCGGTCCCGGCCAGCATCTGCTCGCGATACCGCCGCACGTCCTCCAGAAACAGGTCGCCGAAGGCCATGTGGGTGATGCCCTCGGCTTGTGCGCGGACGATGGCGGCGCGCATGGCCTGCTCGTACTGCTCGTTCGAGCAGGGGTGCTGGGAGAGCACCACCTTGATGAGCGGCAGCCCCGCCGCCTCGGCCTGGGCCTCGAGCAACTCTTCGCGCACGGCATGCATGGCGACGCGCCCCGCGGTTCCGTTCAGCGTGGTCAACAGCCCGACGACTTCAACGTCGTCACGCGTGCGCAGCAGGTACAGCGTCCAAGCGCTGTCCTTCCCGCTGCTCCAGGACAACCAGGCCTTGGGCTTGCCGGAGAGTGCATTCGGCATGGCGGAGAGGTATCATAGACCATCAATCCATTCAATTGGGATTCGACCTTAGCCCGCATTATTCATGAGCACTTCTGCTACAATCGCACCCTCGCTGTTGCGACAAGCCTGGCCGCATTCATCCGGCGGCCATGCGGGCGGCCTCGCTGCTCACCCCCTCGACGTACTGTTGGGGGCTGGCGCCCTTCTTCCTGGCGCCTGTCCCCGTTCTGCGCCACGTGCACGGGGACAGGCACCCGCCTTCGCAAAGCTACGGCGGGAGCCAGTCCCCTCCCGGCTCCGGGCGCCCGTCTCACGACGCGATCGTGCGATTTCGCGACGAACCGTCATGAATAATGCGGGCTAGGTGTAAGGTTCGAGCCGATTCTGCGACGAACAGGTACCATAGAAAGAGGAGCGCCATGGATCCGAAAACCACGAAAGCCGTACCTGTGCCGACGATTCCCAATCCCATCCAGAAAGTGGCCAAGAGCGAATCGGAATGGAAAGCCGTGCTGACCGCCGAGCAGTTCGACGTGCTCCGCAAGCAGGGCACGGAGCGGCCCTTCACCAACAAGTACCACGACAACCACGCGGCGGGCCTCTATCACTGCGCCGGCTGCGATCTGCCGCTGTTCTCATCCGAGCACAAATTCGACAGCGGCACCGGCTGGCCGAGCTTCTGGCAGCCGATTGCGCCGCAGGTGGTCGGGACCCACACCGACTTCAAGTTGATCCTGCCGCGCACGGAAGTCCACTGCACCCGATGCGACGGCCACCAGGGCCACATCTTCAACGACGGGCCGAGGCCCACGGGCCTGCGGTACTGCATCAACTCCGCCGCGCTGAAATTTGTGCCGGCCTGATTCTGATTAAGGTGCCAGGAACCTTTTTGTTCCGCACAGGCGGTGGAGCAGCGGGGCTGGCGCCTACCTTGCGGACTGGGGACCTCTGCGGAAGGACAACACGGAAAAAGGTTCCTAACACCCTAATTCCCCCTCGATGGGCAACGCCTCCGTGCTTCACTCGCTCACGCGCTCCACGCTCTGACTACATTGTGTGATGCTTACAGATTCAGATTGACTAACCTCCACGCATATGCAATTATAGAGGCGGTTCGGTCCCTACGCTGATGGCCGGTAAGGGAAGCGAAGCGAGACAGTGAAGTGAGGGACGGTCGCGGTGAGCGTCGCCACGTCCGCAAAGGTAAGGGGGGTGCCAGCATGAAAACGGTGCCGGTGCGGGAGCTGCAGAAATGTATCAAGGAATGTGTGGATCACGCCCAGAAGGCTTGCGTGGTGATCACGCGGCATGGCCGACCGGCAGCGGTGCTCGTCGGCGTGGAGGGAAAAGACTGGGAACAGGTTGTGCAAGACACGGCGCCGGAATTGGCCAAGCACATCGCCGCGAAACCGCGCCGCGTGAAGCCAAAGCAGGAAGTGCCCGCGCCGGACAGGCCGAAACAAGAGGAAAAGGCCCAGCCTTCGGAGTTTTTTCAAACGGTCCGCCGGTTCATTCCGGGCCTCTAGGATAGGACGATGGATACGGCACAGCCGGGCTTTACGTGGAAGGCAGCCGGAGTCTGGACGCTGACCGTGATCCTAGCCGCATTTTTCCTTCTGGCTGGCGGTACTAAGCTGGGAGGGACGGCGAAGCAGCTCGACAACTTCGCGCACTGGGGCTACGCCGTATGGTTCTTGTACGTCGTGGGGGCGGTCGAGGCGGCAGGTGCAATCGGGTTGTTGGTACCGCGCGTTGCTGTATTTTCCGTTTTGTTGCTCGGTGTCACGATGCTCGGAGCGGCGCTCACGCATCTGGTCCATCACGAAATGATGGCCGTCCCCGTTCCGCTCGTCATCCTCGGCCTTCTGGCCATCGTCGGCTATGCCAGACGCGGCCCCATCGTAGCGCTCTACGAGCGGTGGCTGGATAGCTGACCGCCGCTAGGACTCCTCCATCCATCGTGCGGTTTACTGTGTGCCCATCCCGCACGCCTACTACTTCTAGCATATGCAAGTATAGGGGCGCGATCGTTTTTGTGCACGAAGATTTTTATCAATGGGGAACGGGCGAAGGTAGGCACGGGCATAGCGCGGAAAAGCAACGCCGTGATCCTTTAACCCGCTGCATTTACAAGAACTGCGCAATCAACTGCCAGATCGCATAGCACAGGGCCATCACAGTGCCGATGGCCACCAGCAGGAGAGCCAGCGTCCCCACTACCATCAGGGTGACGGCAAGCCGGTCGCGTGCCTCGGCGCGTGAGGTGGAATCGGATGCGGCGCGGGCCAGCAGCGCGGCGTTCAAGGCGTTGCTGCGGAACCAGAACGAAAACGCATCACCGATCACCGGGATGGCGCCCACGGCGCCGTTGATCAACAGATTCAGGTTCATCCTGACGATGGTGGCGCGAGGCGCATTCAGCCGGATGGCCAGGATGAGAATCACCGAGCCGATCAGATTGGCGAGCGCGTCGCCGATGCCGGGGATGAGCCCGAGCAGAGGATCCAGGCCGACGTACAGGTTCGTGCCAGGAATCCGCACGGCGGAATCGAGTAGCCTCGCCAGAAATTCTGCGGCGCGCAGGAGAATGGCCCGCTGCGCCTGCTCGGATTGCCGCCGCTCGTCGTCCGGCCCACCTCTCTCCGGGGTGATCATGGCGCTCTATCCTGCCTACGGCAATATCGCGATGATCCGCACGGGGCCGCCGGTACCGCCGGCGATCTTGATCGGCAGGGCGATGAGCGTCGCGCCCGCAGGCGGCAGGCGGTCGAGATGGGCGATGTTTTCCAGCCCGTAGATGTCGGCGCCGTTCAGGATCCGGTGCACGATGAAATCGAGGGACGGCCCGTAATCCATGCTCGGTGTATCGAGCCCCACGCCGTCGATCCTCCGCTCGTGCGCCAGAAACTCCGCCGCTTCCCTGGAGAAGCCGGGGAAGTGGAGGGTCGTCGCATTCTGCGGCGTGTCGCTACCGAGATATTTCTTCTTGTCCGGCCAATATTGTCCCCAGCCGGTGCGCATGAGGACGATCGCCCCGTCCGGAATGCGCCCGTGGCGCCGCTCCCATCCCGTGATGTCCGCGACGGTCAGCCGGTAGTCGCGATCCTGTTCCACGGCCCGGGTGACGTCGATGACGACAGCCGGCCCGACGAGCTTCTGGATCGGGATGGCGTCAAGTCGCAGACGGTCTTTGCCGAAGTGAATCGGCGCATCCATGTGCGTGCCGCCGTGCTCGGACATGGCGAAGTCGCCGGATGCGTACCAGTAGCCGCCTTCGGTCGTGCCCCAGGCGGTTTTCTCCCAGGTGAAGGGCTTGTTGGTGGGCCAGGCGATCGTGTGCTCGTCAAAGGGGTGCGTCAGATCGACGAGCTTGGCCTCGTCGATGCCGGCCGCCGCCGTTCCGGCCCAGACCAGAAACGCTCCTATGGTGATCGTCCGTAGCAGGCGCATAACTCCTCCCTCCCGGTCCGACCATGGTACGCTCCTCGCTGCGGCCCCGCAATCCGGTCACCGGCGCTTCCGCGTTGCCTCTCGCCTGTACGGCGCTGTGGAAGTCAAGCGTAGTGGTTCGAAAACACAAGAGCCGCCCCCGATCATCCGATCGGGAGCGGCTCTTGCTTACCAGCTCTGTCCTTTTCTCTTATCCCTTCGGCTGCGGCGTGTAGCGCAGGTAGGGCTTGACGGTCTTGAAGCCAGGGAAGAGCTTCTTGGCGTCCTCGTCGTTGACGGCCGGCGTGATGATACAGTCCTCGCCGTTCTTCCAGTTGGCCGGCGTGGCGAGCTTGTGCTTGGAGGTCAATTGCAACGAGTCGATCACGCGCAGCAGTTCGTCGAAGTTCCGGCCGCAGGAGGCCGGATAGGTCAGCGTGAGCTTGACCTTCTTGTCCGGCCCGATGATGAACACGTTGCGTACGGTCATGTTGTCGAGCGCGTTCGGGTGGATCATGTCGTAGAGCTGGGCAATTTTCTTGTCGGGATCGGCGATCATGGGGTAGTTGACGGTGGTCTTCTGCGTTTCATTGATGTCGTTGATCCACCCCTTGTGGGCGTCCATCGGGTCCACGCTGATCGCAATCACCTTGACGCCGCGCTTTTTCAGCTCCGGCATGATCTTGGCGACCGTGCCCAGCTCGGTGGTGCAGACGGGCGTGAAGTCCTTGGGGTGCGAGAAGAACACGGCCCAGCTGCCGCCGAGCCATTGGTGGAAATCGATCTTACCCTCGGTCGTGTCCGCTGTAAAGTTCGGTGCGTCGTCTCCCAATCGCAGTGCCATGGTCGGCCTCCTTTTTAATGACGCGGTGGAATCAATGAAATCATGGGTCCGGTGGAACGGCTTTCAGGATACTGCTCTATCTTGCTGAAGTGCAAGAGGGTCCGGAACCGGTTGAGGCGCGGTCGGCGATGTGCGAGACTAAGACCGATGACGGCAACACAGTACCCGCGCAGCCCCAAAGAGAAAGTCGGCGGCATGGTCCACCTGGGGCGGCTGTTCGACAAGATCCGCCTGCGCCACAAGGGGCTGATTCCGGACTACAACTACCTCACAACCGGGTTCGACAAGTATCTGCTCGATTATCTCAACCTCAAGGGCGAAGACCTCGAGCGGCGTGTCCTGCAAGGCGGGATGGATGATGACTTGCTCGCCTGGGTGAAGGCGAACGGGAAGGCACTCTCAGAGGCCGAAATCCGGATGTGGAACATGAAAGTGCTGGCCGGCGAGCCCAAGGACGACGCGGCCAAGGAACGATTCAAGGCGCGGCTGGTGGAAATCGCTGTCAAACACGGTGTGCCGGTTGAATCGCTCCCGCGCGTGACGACGTGGGTGGATGCCATCGAGCTGGATGAAGGGCGGCTCTAATGTTTGACTACCCCCAGCCCATCTGTTAGATTCCACGTCCGAGCGCTGGTTCAGATCAGTCCGCGCTCACATCTTCTCGATTGCACAGAGTCCCCATCGTCTAGCCTGGCCTAGGACGCTGGCCTTTCAAGCCGGCAACACGGGTTCGAATCCCGTTGGGGACACCAGCCTTCGCCCTCCTACGCGAGACGCTCGGCGGGCTTCGGCCTTCGCCGATCGAAGTCGGCTTCGGCCGACGAAGGTCGGTGGCAGGCCATGCCAACCTTATCGCTGCCGGAGGAACACCTTTGGCAAGGCTCTCTTAGAACCAATAATATCATTCATTCATCCGTAAATCATCAGAGGTCCAACCATGATTTTTCAGAAGACCCTCACTCAAACCTTCAGTCTGCTCTTCATCGGCCTCCTCCTCCTCGGCGCCGCCGATGACAAGAAGAAAGCGCCGCCCGTCCCAATGGGAGAGCCCAGGGGCAAGGATGCGGCTCCGATGATGCTCATCCCCGAGGGGGAGTTCACGATGGGGACGGAAGACGTCGGGAACCAGACGCACCAGGGAAACCCCAATGAAAATCCGGAACACGTGGTGAAACTGCGCGCCTACGCTATCGATCAATTCGAAGTGACGGTGGATCGCTACGCCAAGTTTCTCGAGGCGACCAAGCACGATCCGCCGCTGTGGGACGAGGATGCGACGGTCTCGGCCAGCGACCGGCCGGTGGTCGGCGTGACATGGCAAGACGCGGCCGACTACTGCAAGTGGGCCGGCAAACGCCTGCCGACCGAGGCGGAATGGGAAAAGGCGGCGCGCGGGACGGACAAACGGCGGTTTCCCTGGGGCCAGATGCAGCCGTTCGTGGACATCGCCAATTACAACCGCGGGGTCTGGGTGAGCTATCCGGTGACGCTGGCGGCGGTCACGAGCGGGCTGGACGGCATGAGCATCCGGCACGGGTTGAAGACGGGCGGCACCAGCCCCTTCGGGCTCTATCACATGTCCGGCAACGCGAGCGAGTGGGTGGCGGACTGGTATGACGGCGAGTATTACAACAAGAGCCCGAAGGAAAACCCGACCGGGGTCGAAAAGGGCGACAAGAAGGTGATCCGGGGCGGGAGCTGGAACGATCCGCCGCGTAACCTTCGCGTCACGGCCCGTTTCAAGGCGACGCCGGACTATCAGGATTCGACCATCGGCCTCCGCTGCGCGATGGACGTTCCGAAATAGGAGCTGACGGCATATAGCGTATAGCAAGAAAAGCTGGAAACTCTGTTCCCGCCATACGCCATCAGCTATAAGCTATTCGCTCTTTACCCATGCCTCTGAAGATCGGCGATCCGGCCCCCTCGTTCTCCCTGCCCGGTGTCGACGGCCGCACCCATGCGCTCGACGGATTGGCCGACAAGCCGGTGCTCGTTGTCGTCTTCTCCTGCAACCACTGTCCGTACGTGCAAGCCTACGAAGACCGGCTGGTGGCGATCCAGCGCGACTATGCCGGACGCGGCGCGCAGGTGATCGCGATCAATTCGAACGACGACGTGCAGTATCCCGAAGACCGCTTCGAGCAGATGGTGGCGCGCGCCAAGGCCAAGGGGTTCAATTTTCTCTACCTGCGGGATGCCTCGCAGGCGACGGCGAGAGCCTACGGCGCCACGCATACGCCGCAACTCTTCGTCTTCGACCGCGCCCGGACGCTGCGTTACACGGGCAAGATCGATGACAACTGGCAGAATCCGCAGGCGGTGACGCGCCGCTTTCTACGGGATGCAATTGATGCGCTCTTGAACGGCCGTGATCCGGCCGAGGCGCAAACCCACGCCATCGGCTGTACGATCAAATGGAAATAGTGCAGGATGTTGAAAAAGCCCGCCAGCTTTGTTGGGGAATCACTGGTGGCAAAAAACCTCTCCGCCCCCATTTGACTGAAGTGGGCGGTTCAAACGAAGTTTGGTATATACCTCCTCGCCCCTCGCTCGCTGCGACCTTGCCACGGGAAGAGGCGCGTCTTGGCGCGCCTGGGGTGGGCGGGTGAGAACAAAGCCTTTTTGACCATCCTGTTTAGGCTTGTGTAAGGCAGGTGTTCATGTCCGGTCGTTATTTAGATGAACGGGCCTGGACCTTCCTGATTGCCGGCATCGTGCTGCTCGGGATGACCTACACCGCGCTCAAGCCCGCTCCTGTGCCGGCTCCGACAAACGTATCTCCGCCTGTTCCGCAGCTCGATCCCGCGATGATTCCGCTGGTCACCGGCGAGGAGCCGACCGACGTGCTGTTCTTCAAGGCCGGCTGTCCGGTGTGCCATACGATTCCCGGCATCCCGGGAGCGGGCGGCCGCGTCGGCCCGAAACTCGTCCTCGGCACGACCGGTCCTCAGCGTCTGGCCGACCCGCGGTACCGCGGGCGGGCCAGGACGGTGCGCGACTATATCGCCGAATCGGTGCTTGAGCCGGGCGCGTACGTGGTGAGCGGCTATCAGGATCAGATGATGCCAAGGTGGTACGGGCAGAAGCTGAGCGCCACGGCCCTGGACAGAATGACCGCCTACCTCGAAGTGCTCACGGAACGCTCCTGAACGCGGGCGATCGGGCGCGGCGCGGGAGGGGCGCTACATTTTTTTCATCGCCCCGGGCGTCGTGCCTTTCAGCGTGAAGGTGCCGACGTCCGGGGCGGGTTTCGGGGCGGCGCCCGGCGCTCCGGGCTTGGCACCGGCGGGCTCCTCATCGGTCTTGAGGCCGGCGAGCTTGATTTTCAAGCGCAGGTTGTTGGCGCTGTCAGCATTGGCGATCGCTTGTTCCAGTGAGATCTTCCCGTCGCGGTATAAGCTGAAGAGCACGTAATCGAAGGTTTGGCAGCCTTCCTGGACGCCCTGCTCCATGGCTTCCTTGATGGTGTCGATCTCGCCTTTCTTGATCAGGTCCTTGACGCGGGGCGTGTCCATCATGACTTCGAGGGCCGCGACCCGTTTGCCGTCCAGGCCGGGGATCAGCCGCTGCGAGATGATGGAGCGCAGGTTCAACGACAGTTGCAGATAGATCTGCGCGTGCCGCTCCGTCGGGAAGAAGTTCATGACGCGTTCGATCGCCTGGTTGGCGTTGTTCGCGTGGAGGGTGCCCAGGCACAGGTGGCCGGTTTCGGCGAAGGTGATCGCGGCTTCCATGGTTTCCAGGTCGCGGATCTCGCCGATGAGAATGACGTCCGGTGCCTGGCGCAGGGTGTTCTTGAGCGCGGCATGGTACGACAACGTGTCGAATCCGATTTCGCGCTGCGTGATGACCGACCGCTTGTGCCTGTGGACGAACTCGATCGGATCCTCCACCGTGACGATATGGCCGGGCGAGTTGACGTTCCGGTGGTCGATCATGGCGGCCAGCGACGTGGATTTGCCGGACCCCGTGGCGCCGACCACGAGGACGAGTCCGCGCTTGGACATGATGATGTCCTTGACGATAGGCGGCAGCCCCAGCTTGTCGATCGGCACGATCTCGACCTTGATCTGCCGGATGACCAACCCGACGTTCCCCCGCTGGCGGAAGATGTTCACGCGGAACCGGCCCATGTCCGGGTAGAACAGGGCCAGATTCATCTCGCTCGTCTCTTCGAAATCCTTCTTCTGCTTGTCCCGCATGACGTCTTTGGCCAGCGTTTCCAGCATTTCGTTGGTGAAGGCGGCTGAGCCGACCGGCTGGGTGACGCCCTCGATCCGGTACATCGGCGGGAGCCCTTCCGTCAGATAAATGTCCGATGCGTTCCGTTCCACCATGACTTTCAAGATATCGCGGATGTTCATCGCCTGCCTCCAGAGCTAAATCAGTGTTCCGTAGGATTCCGCGGCGGTTCCCGTTACGCGGCCCCGGCCGCAGCGGGCGCCGTGGCCCCGCCGGGCGGCCCGAAGAGATTGGCGGTCATGCTGCGGGATTGCGCCTCCGCCTTGGTCACGAGGCCCTTGGTCACGAGATCGACCAGCGACATGTCCATCGTCTGCATGCCGTCTTTTCTGCTGGCCTGCATGATGCCCGGAATTTGATGGAGCTTGGCTTCGCGGATCAGGTTCCGCACGGCGTTGGTGCCGACCATGATCTCCAGAGCGGCCGCCCGGCCCCCGCTCTTTTTCTTGAGCAGGGTCTGGGTGATGACGCCTTCGATGGATTCCGAGAACTGGGCCCGGATCTGCGCCTGCTGGTTCGGCGGGAACACGTCGATGATGCGGTCCACGGTCTTGGGCGCGCTGGACGTGTGCAGGGTGCCGAAGACCAGGTGGCCGGTTTCGGCCGCGGTCAAGGCCAGCTGGATGGTGTCGAGGTCCCGCATTTCGCCGACGAGGATAATGTCGGGGTCTTCGCGCAGCGCGGCTCTGAGGGCGTTGGCGAAGGACAGCGTGTGGGGCCCCATCTCGCGCTGGCTGACGAGGCATTTTTTGGATTTATGGACGAACTCGATGGGGTCCTCGATGGTGAGGATGTGGCCTTCGAACGTGTCGTTGAGATAGTCGATCATGGCCGCCAGGGTGGTGGATTTGCCGGACCCGGTCGGTCCGGTCACGAGGATGAGCCCCTTTTCCTTGTCGCAGAGCTCCCGCAAGATCGGCGGCATGCCCAATTGCTCCAGGGCCAGGATCTTGGTCGGAATGGTTCGGAACACGGCGGCCTCGCCGCGCCGCTGCATGAACACGTTGACGCGGAAGCGGGCGATCTCGCCCATCTCGAACGAGAAGTCGCATTCACGCGTTTCCTGGAACACCCTCCGCTGGTTGTCGTTCATCATGTCGAAGACCATGTTATGAACGTCGTCCTTGGTCAGGGACGGGTGGTCCAGTTTCTTCAACTCTCCGTGGATGCGCAGCATGGGCGGTTCGCCCGAGCTCAGGTGACAGTCGGATGCGCCTTGCTGGACGCCGAAGGTGAGCAGCTGAGTGATATCCATGACGAGCCTCCACTATCCGCGTAATGTGATCAAGTATAGCTCAATTTTTACGGACGGGCTGGTGCCGGAGTAAATTGTGACCCAAACCGGTTTTTGGTGCAAGTCCCTCCCTAGTTCTCAGCGCCAGGCAGAGGCCGGCGGTCGTCTCAGCGTCAAATCGCGTGCAATTCGCGCCCTGCCTGCCGGAAGGCGGCGAGCGCGCGGTCCAACTGCGCCCGGCTGTGCTCCGACGTGACGGTGACCCGGATGCGGCTGGTGTCCTTCGGCACGGTCGGCGGCCTGATGGCGGGCGCGTAGACGCCCAGCTCCAGCAACCGGCCGGCCATCGCGACGGCTTTCTGCGCGTCGCCGATCAGGACCGGCAGGATCGGGCTGGCGCTGGCGGTCAGCCGGAAGCCCGCGTCCGTCAGGCCGGCGTACACATAGTTCCGATTGTCCCACAGCCGCGTCCGCCGGTCCGGCTCCGCCTGGATTACCTGTAACGCGGCGACTGTAGCGGCCGCCGTGGCCGGGGGGGGAGCGGTGGCGAAGAGAAACGTCCGGGCCGTGTTGAGCAGGTACCGGATCACGCCGGCCGGTCCGGCCACGTAGGCGCCGCTCGTGCCGAGCGCCTTCCCGAGCGTGCCCATGTGAAAAGGCAGGCGCGATTCCATGCCGTAATGTTCCAGCGTCCCCCGGCCGTGCGCGCCCATGACGCCGGTGCCATGGGCATCGTCGACGAACAGTCGCGCATGGTACCGGTCCGCCAGCTCGATCAATTCGGGCAGCGGGGCCAGGTCGCCGTCCATGCTGAAGACGCCGTCCGTCACGATCAGCGTGTCCCGTTTGGGAGGACGCTTGGCGAGCAAGGATTTCAGGTGTGCGACATCGTTGTGGCGATAGACGCGGAAACTGGCGCCGCTGAGCCGGCAGCCGTCGATCAGGCTGGCGTGGCACAGCCGGTCCGCGAGGATCAGGCCGTCCGTGCCGATCAACGCGGGAATCAGGCCGAGATTGGCGAGGTAGCCGGAGCCGAACGTGAGCGCCGCCTCCGTACCCTTGAACTTGGAGAGCGCGGTTTCCAATTCCTCGTGCGGGGGCAGGGTGCCCGACACCAGCCGGGCGGCGCCGGCGCCCACGCCGAACCGCTCGGTGGCCTGGATCGCCGCGCGCTTTAAGGCCGGATGGGTGGCGAGGCCGAGATAATTGTTCGAGGCCATGAGGATGACCGGCCGGCCCCCGATCGTGACCTCGGCATTCGAGGCCGATTCGATCGCGCGCAGCGTGCGGAGGAGATGGTGCTGCTCAAGTTGACGGAGGCGTTGCTCGAACATGCCCGGTGCTGTCTCCGGGGAGATCATCCTCGTGAATCGGCTTGCGGACGGTACGCTACCCCGCAGGCGACAACCCTGTCAATGCGCGGTCGGCGCCGCGCCGGGCGCATTGACAAGGGCGGAGCAACCTGCGTATAAGCGCGGCGACGGCTGAGAAATGAGCTATCGGATCAAACACGAAGCGAAGACCATCCACGCGGATGAAGCGCATCTGCTGAGCGGGATGGAACGGCTGCTGATGTCGCTGGAGCAGCACCGCCGGAGCCTGCTCATCGGCGCGCTGGTGGCGGTGCTCGCGGTCGCCGCGGTCATCGGAGCCCTCTGGTACGACACGCAGCAGGAAAGCGCCGCGGCGGAGGTGCACCGGCAGGCCACGCAACTGTATCTCGACCGTCCCGCGGACAATCTCGCCAAGGCCGACGAGAATCTCAAGCAGGCGATCACCCTGTACCGCCGCGTGGTCGAGCAGTACCCGCGCAGCCGCAGCGCGCAACTGAGCCTCTTTCAGCTCGGCAACGCGCTGGTCCAGATCAACGACATCGGGGGCGGCATCGAGGCCTACAACAAATACGTGGCAACCTACGGCACGAACAAAATGATGCTGGGTCTGGTGTACCAGCGGCTCGGGTACGCCCACCTGCTCAGCGGGGATCGGGAAGCGGCCGTCAAATCCTTCATGAACGTCCTGGCGCTGCCGGGCACGCTGAACAAGGACCAGGTGCTGTTCGAGCTCGGCAAGCTGGAGGAATCCCTGTCCCGTCCCGAAGGGGCCCTGGCCCACTATCAGGATCTGGTCAAAGTGTTTCCCTCCTCGCCCTTTGTCGGCGAAGCGATGATGCGCATGAAAGCGCTGGAGGCCAAGAAGACTCCCGGCGGTGCGCCCGCCGCGCCTCCCGTCGCAGAGCCCGGCAAGAGCGCTCCCGCGAACGGACCCGCCACGCGCTGACCA
>Ga0247727_10006908_pt1 | contig 21981 bp, 15 predicted proteins | sample WisWelCaveWW1625_FD_202498 | JGI IMG/M metagenome (GOLD analysis project Ga0247727, IMG submission 202498) | Biofilm microbial communities from Wishing Well Cave, Virginia, United States - WW16-25 | ecosystem: Environmental > Aquatic > Deep subsurface > Groundwater > Cave microbial mat | place...
CCTTCCAAAATCACGCAATCCAATTTAAAGAAAATGCAGTTGCCGGGGCCTTTCTTGTGCCTGAGAGGTCATTTGCCTATCTTTAACGGTAACAGAGAATGCGGGAAAATGGATGAAGGAACGCTGAGAAACAGCAGGTTCTTCCGGGTTTTCTTATTCCCGGGAATCTTCCTGATTTTGCAATTTGCCCAGGCGCAGCAAGATCCCATGTACAGCCAGTACCTGTACAATGGCTTGGTATTCAATCCTGCCTATGCCGGCAGCAAAGATGCACTTGCTGCAAACTCGTTTTACCGTCAGCAATGGTTCGGGATTTCCGGTGCCCCTACTACCCAGTCCCTGAGTATGCATCTTCCGGACCGAAGCCGCAGGAATGGCTTTGGAATCTCCCTGACCAATGACAACATCAGTTACCTGGGACAATCGTGGATCATCGCCGATTACGCATTCCGCATTCCGGTCGGCCGGGGAAAAATTGCTTTGGGCTTGCGGGGAACGGCCTACAATTACCGCATCAACTGGGAGAACGCCGACCTGAAGAACAAGAACGACCAGGTCGGAATCAATTATTCACGGAATATTTTTCTGCCGAATGCCGGCGCCGGAATTTATTACTACAATCAGCATATGTTTGCCGGCGCGTCGGTGCCGCATATACTGAACAACACTCTGGATCAAACCAATGCTACGTTTGACATCAACCAGGATCGCACCGACATTGCAATTCTGAGGCGGCATTATTTTGCAACCGCAGGTTGCCTGATACCGCTTGGACATTTTGTGGAAGCAAAACCGAGTGTTCTGTTAAAGTATGTCGCTGGCGCGCCCATGCAGTTTGATTTCAATTTGCAGGCTTTTTTCCATGATAAGGTGGGAATCGGAGGTTCCTGGCGGACGGGAGACGGAATTGTTGGAACCGTAAGTTATTATATCACCGGGCAACTGTTGTTCGGTTATGCATATGATTATCCGTTCACAATTTTGAATGGATTCACTTCAGGCTCTCATGAACTGATGCTTTCCTATGTCTGGCGATTTGAGAAAGACGGCATCGTAAGCCCACGGGCTTTCTGATTCCATATGATGAAGATATTTCTTCAATCTATATTGACGATACTTTTTTTGATCCCGGGTTGGGAAGCGGTCGCGCAGGGAAAAAAAGAAAAGGGGAGGGACTTTGTCAATCGTTATGCTTATGCACGGGCAATTCCATACCTGAAAAAATGTGCCAGGAAAGGCGATACAGAATGTGAATCCATGATAGCTGACTGCTACCGCAAAACCTTTGATTACGAAAATGCAGCAAAGTGGTATTCGGAAGCTGTTACCCATGACGATGCACAAGCGGTGACCTTTCTTCATTACGGGCATCTTCTGATGCAGAACAAGAGATTCGATGAAGCACATGCCATGTTTGTCAAATATTCAGAGCATGTTCCGCACGATGGAAGGGGCAAAGCATTTATGCAAAACCTTGGTGACCTGGAACGTCATCTGAAGGATTCGCTGTTTGTTGTCATTGATGATCTGCCTTTCAACACCATCTATGAGGATTTCGGCGCAACTCCGTACAACGATGGCATCGTGTTTGCTTCGGCTCGGGATGAAGGTTCTGCCGTAGCAGCAGAATTCAAATGGCTTGGATCACCATTCCTGGATTTGTATTTTATTCCCCGCAAAGGAGACAATTGGGGAGACCCGGATCCCATCAGGGGAGAGATGAATTCGAAATACCATGAAAGCAATTTCACATTCGATGAGGCAAGTGGTTTTGCATGGTTTACCCGTAACAATCTCATCGGAAAAGAAGAAGGATACAATGACAACAACATCATCCTGCTGAAAATTTATGGCGGCAAAATGAATGGGAAAGAATGCAATGAGATTCTTGAATTCCCATTCAATGATGACCATCACAGCGTTACACATCCTTTTGTCACACCGGGCGGAGACTGGCTTTATTTTGTTTCAGATCAGCCGGGAGGATTCGGTGGCAAAGATATTTATCGCAGCAAAAGGCAAGGTGATTCCTGGGCTGCCCCGGAAAATCTTGGGAATATTGTCAATACTCCAGGGGATGAAGTTTTCCCGTTTGTCCATACCAACGGCACCTTGTTTTTTTCGTCTGATGGCCAGCCAGGACTCGGACATCTTGATATTTTCCGGATGGATCTGAATTCCCCGGAATCTTTTGTTCACAATCTTGGCTACCCGATCAATACTGCCTGGGATGATTTTGGTTATTATCTGGATTCCGCCCGACTGGGGGGATTTCTTTCGAGCAACCGCCCGGGAGGAAAAGGGATGGATGATTTGTATTCTTTCCGTGTTGCTATGACGGATGTATTTCTGTCTGTTTACGACAGCATTGCCAGATTGCCTTTGGAAGATGTCAGGGTTACCATTTTCGATGGAGCAGGAATGCCTGTCATGGAAAAGTTTACGAATTATTCCGGAAATGTGAATTTCACAATACAATCGGGACTGGATTATTCGCTTACCATCACATCGCCGGAATTCGAACCAGTTCCGGTGACGATTGGGAAATTGCCCGCCCTGAATATTACCGATACGGTATGGCTTTACAATCCGCCGCCTGCCATGGTCGCCATTGTAGTTGACAGCGCAACCCGAAGTTGCATTGCTGGCGCTACGGTATTTCTGATTGACAAATCTGTCGGAGATACTGTGAAAAGAATTTCAGACCGGAACGGAAGATTCGCGATTCAATTGAGACGGTCTTCGGAATACAATCTGTATGTCAAGGCCCCGAAATACCTTGCTTTCGTTTCCGATGTCAAAACCACAATTCAGGCTTATGACGGGGACACTGTCATTCCGCTCAGAATGGAACCGATCAGAATCGGGGAGCCAATCGTATTGAAAAACATTCATTATGAATTCGACCGGGCTGTAATCCGGGAAATGGATTATCCCGAATTCCAGAAAGTCATTGACTTGATGCTCAGGAATCCGGAAATTCAGGTGGAGATGAGTTCCCATACCGATTGCCGCGGAAGCGCATGGTACAACGAATATTTATCGCAAAGGCGGGCAGAATCGGCTCTCACCTTCCTCATTGCAAACGGCATTGGAAAGGAACGGATCACGGCAAGGGGATATGGGGAATCAAAATTGCTGAATACATGCAGCGATGGTGTAAATTGTTCCGAAACCGACCATGCGTTCAATCGAAGGACAGAATTCACAATCACCGGATTGACAGGTGAACTTGATTTGGAGAAAAGCGTGCTTGATACCAGAATTTACCGAAACGGACAATGAATAAATTGCAGAAATCCGGAATCGTCTTGTTGTTGCTTTTGGTTGCAGTCTTCACTTTGCCTCGTTCGCAAGTAGTATTCCTGCCACAAATCGAAAATTTTGAATCTGAATTCCAATGCAACATTGCCTGTGCGCCTTTGTGCTCCCTTCTGGGTAGCTGGAAAAACGTTACCGGTGACAACTGGGACTGGACTTCAGACGTAGCCGGAACGCAAGGCGGAACCGGCCCAACATTCGATCATACTTACCAGACTTCTGCAGGTCATTATGTGTATGTGGAAACGTCCTGCAATGGATATGGCTACCCCAACAAAAGGTTTGACCTCGTGAGTTCATATTACATGCTGGCGAATTTTACCGGTACGATCTACCTCGACTATTGGTATCACATGTTTGGTTCTACCATGGGGATTTTGCATGTAGATGCAGACACCATGCAGGGCCAGGGTCCATGGATCATGGATTACGTTGCGCCGCATACCGGAAATCAAAATTTGTGGATCAAAAGGCAGGTGGATATTACTCCCTTTGTCGGGAAGGATTCCATCCGGTTCCGGTTCCGGTATATATCCGGATCAGATCAATATGGCGACGTCGCCCTCGACGACATTATGGTGTATCAGCCACAGGCGGTTGACATGGGACTGTACAGGATTGTTTCACCGCTATCTGGTTGCGGCCTCGACACCGCAGAGCAGTTGTCGGTTGAACTGATCAATTATTCCAATGCAGACCTTCAGGCCGGAGACACTGTGCGGATTTGTTACGATATCAATGGTGGGTCAACTGTTTGCGAGACATTTACCCTTTCTGCAATAGTCGCAAAAGGTGCGGGCATTGTATTGAATTTTACAGTTCCGGTGGATATGTCGAATCCCGGAAATTACCTGGTGAATATGGAAGTCGTTCAGGCCGGCGATACAACCACATGGAATGACAAGACAAACAGAACATTTGAGCACATTCCGGTTGTCGCAGGATATCCCCAGGTGGATGATTTTGAAAACGGACCCGGATTGTGGGCTTCAAAAGGTCTTGCAAGTTCATGGGATCTGGGCACACCCAATAAACCGGCCATTGCAGGTGCCGCATCGGGATGGAACGCATGGGCGACAAACCTGTATGGGAAACACCACGATGGGGAACAATCATATGTCAGAAGCGGCTGCTATAATTTCGCGACTTTGTGCCGACCTGAGCTTGAGCTTCAGATATGGTGGGATTCGGAATACGGATTCGACGGAACAGTTCTTCAATATTCATTGAACGGCGGACTGACATGGACCCGGGTGGGAAACTACCCGGATGTGACCAATCCGGTAAACTGGTACAATCACAATTCGATCAATGGACTGCCCGGCAACCAGCTTGTGGGATGGACCGGCTCCGCAAGCGACACTCTGGATTCCGGAGGTTGGGTTCTTGCCAGGCATAACCTCGTCGGTTTCCAATTTCTTCCATCTGTCATGTTTCGCGTTGCATTTGCTGCAGATGTTTCCACGAAGTATGACGGGGTTGCTTTCGACGATTTTGTGGTATTCAACGGTGTTTATCTCGGCTCGGACAAAGGAATTTGCGCCGGGGATACAATATTGTTGAGTGCCGGAGGCATTGCAACCGATACCTATTTGTGGTCCACCGGTGCGACAACGAATACAATTAATGTATTTGCACCTGGGAAATATTGGGTGAGAAAATCAAATGCATCTTTTTGCCAGACCTCAGACACGATCAATGTCATCAGCATCGGACCCGGTTTCCCGCCTGCCCTGGGTCCAGATGCCACGGCCTGCGGCAGTTATCAGATCAATCCGGGCAATGTTCCCGGATCATTCTTTGCCTGGAACAACGGCGATTCCACTCCGGTCGCGACAGTTTTTTCTACGGGTAATTATTGGGCCACTGTAACATCTTCCTGTGGTGTTGTGCAAACCGATACGATAAATGTAACGATAGACCCATTGCCTCCTTTGAGTCTTGGGAACGATACCGCAAACTGCGGATCAAAACTCCTGGATGCCGGCACCGGCGCAAGCTGGTTATGGTCAACTGGCGCTGCCACTCAAACGATCAGCGCCGATTCCAGCGGAACATATTCCGTTATGGTAACCGGTGCAAACGGATGCACAAAGTCCGATTCTGTGGTTCTGACGATTGTCCCTTCTCCGGTCGTTGACCTCGGACCCGATACCAATATATGCCAGGGCACATCCGTTTGCCTGACTGCGGGGAGCGGTACGGGCAATACCTATCTCTGGAACAATGGGGTAACCAATTCGACACTTTGCATCACGGTACCCGGACCGTACAATGTTGTTGTGACGAATTCAATTGGTTGCTCAGAAACAGACTCGGTAATCATTTCGCAACCTGCGCCACCGGCATCGGGGATCGGGATTGATTCATCGAATTGTCCGCTGATTCAATTCACTGACATTGGAACCGGAGGAAATCCGACTTCCTGGACGTGGTTTTTCGGGGATGGCGGAACATCAACGCAGCAAAATCCGGTTCACGATTATTCTGTAGCAGGGAAGGGAAATTACCTCGCAAAGCAGGAGGTGATGAACAATTGCGGAAGCGACTCTTCCACCGGATTGGTAATCATCAATTGCGAAATTGCGACGGAGGCTGGCGCCGCGGAAGAATTGCTGGTTTATCCCAATCCGAATGAAGGGAGATTCTGGCTGAAAGGGCAAGGGATAGCTACCCAGGAAATCAGGATTGAGATCGTGGATCCGATGGGGCGTGTGGTTTACAAGAACAGCCGTCGGGCATCAGGAAACTGGGAAGAAGAAATATCAGTGCCGGAAGCGGCGAGCGGAGTTTACATGTTGAGAATCAACATGGATGGAGAAACCATCGTTCATGCGCTGAGTATCAGATAGGAATGTTTATTCGAGGAAAGTCCGGTTGTAAAAACGTTCTGCGAGGCAAATCAGGATCAGGATTTCCTCCATGTCATTCAATTGATTGCCTTTGTAGCTGGCAGTTGGTTGGCCGTCAATTTCACTGTGATAAAACTGCTGGATTTTCTTTACGTTGTATTCGCCGATTTTGAATGCAAGATTGGCGACATCTGCAGACTCGCCCGCGGTTATATCCCCAAAATACATTGCACCTTCCTTCGTGGACAAAATCACCTTGCCCGTTGATGCCAAAACGATCGTACCAGTGCCTTCACGAAGATTGGCAACATTTACCGTCATGACATGCTCATCGGGGCGTTTTCCTTTGAATATTTTGTTTCCTTCGAAATTGTAAATCGCCGCTTTTGTGTGAAAATCAAGGATTTGTGCAAAAGTCAGTGACAAAATCTCGGTATGCTTTTTCGCTCCGAGCGTATTGTCAACCATCGTGATTGTGGCATTTCCTTCCTGGGCACCGGAGATTCCCGCAATCAGGAGCAACAACAACATCATTCCGAATTTTCTCATCTCTTTAACATTTGGTTCAAATTTATCATTTCAGGGGAAACATTCATTTATGATTCTTTTCCTGTTCGTCGCTTTTCTGTTCGTCGCCACAAGCAGGATTGATACCGGAAACATAATTCTTTACGATCTTCAATTGAACAGCCGTTTCTGATCCCTGAAATCCGGAAATCTCCTCATCGGTGACCATGAGTTTGTATTCAACAAGCATTTGATTTGCAAGCGGAAGGTAAGACCAATGCCACTTTTCTTCTTCATATCCTTCGGGCCGTGACCGGTCTTTTGCAGAGTAAACCTGACAGAACCCAAACCGGATGGCATTGTCCCTTAGCCAGTCGTATAGAATTTTGCCCTGGCCTGATTCAAACCAGGAGTTGTTCAGGTTATTGAGATCAATATCGGTTCCCCAATGATGCCGGGATGTACCGGGCATCGAACTGTATTGCAATATTTTTTTTGCGCGACCGGGGGGGTCGGGTATTTCTGATTTGAGATTTTTGCCTTCCACAAGTTTGTCGCCGTTCCATTTGGCTTCCCAGATTCCTTTTTGCTCCCCAAATGTGCGGGTTCCCGAAACGATTCTCAATATTACTCCTTCTGCTTTTGCGGCTGAATCCATCTTTTGAAATGCAGAATACGCTTCGCGTCGCAGAAAAATCTGATCTTTTGTGATCATGTTCTTCGGAACAGGAACAAAAGACGAGTCAGAAGCTGGAACAATTTTTCCCATCAATTCTTCAATCGTGTACCGCGGCAAGGGAATTGGTTGAGGTTCCCTGGTAATTCCGGGAACCGGAATGGTTGGCGGTGTTTGCACTTCCGCGTTGCATGCCATTGCGGTCAGGGCCAATGTGATGCAGGTTGCAACCAGGTTTCCGAAAAGGATAGTTTTGAAATCCTTCATGATCAGGTCGTGAAAATCCTGTTCAACCCGCAAATACCGTAAATTCCGATAAAAAAGTCATCTCCCCGGCTGCGGCAATGGCGCTGCAAGCGCGCGAAACGATCCGAGGTCGCGGACCAGAATACGCTTTCGATCAAAATAGATATAATTCTTATCGCGCAGTTCATTCAATACCGTTGTAACGGTTTGCCTTGAAGTTCCTGTAATATGAGCGATTTCACGATGTGTTAAGATTCCCGGAATCAGGATTTCGGTGCCTACTTTTTTCCCGGCGTTGTCGGCCGCTTCGCAAATGTATTCGATAATTCTGGTGCGGGCATCTTTGAACACAAGCGACTCCAGCCGCCGTTCTGCCACAAATAGCTTTTGCCCGATCAACCTTGTAATCTTGATGCTGAATTCGACCGAATCCTTCATCAGGGCTTCGATTTCTGCAAGGCTGAGAACGCAAATTTCCGAATCCTCAAGTGCCTGTGCAAAATCACTTCTTGTTTTCTCACCGCTGAGGGCAAGTTCGCCAAACAATTCACCTTCTCCCAGGATCGCTTTGATGACTTCCCGGCCATCACCGGAGTTCGTTCCAATCTTGATTCTGCCCTTATGCAAGAGGTAAATTTCTGCAGAAGCATCCTCTGGCAAATAAATGAATTCTGATTTTCGGAATGACAACATCCGCCGGGAGCTTTCCGATTCTTTAAACTTTGTCGGGCAAAGCAACTCGAATAAGTCTATTTTCTCCAGAAACCAGATTTTCGGCGTTTTACCCATGTCGATTCCGGCATTGAAATGCTGGTGTTTGGCGATTGAAATTAAACAATGTTTTGGTTCAATTGTTTCACCGGGTTTCTCACCAGAACCGGAAACTGATTCATGTTGCAGCTTGTTCTGCAAATGCCGATTGCAAGTGTCCTGAGCAGATTTTCGGAATGCATGGCATCCCAATCAGCTAAAAACCACAAAATCAATTCGGTAAATCCTGGCAAAAAAAGGCTATTTTGGCGCTCCCATTCATGATACTCCTATGAGACTAAAAACAATGATCCTGGGCTTCGCCCTGCTTATTTCTTTTCTTCATGCCTGCAAGGATGAGAAAAGAAAGGACGGAAAGGCAGGAACTCAGGATTCCGGAATTGCCGACGGCAGCAATCAAGGCGATGCAGCCGTTAACAATGAACCCATGACAAGGGTTAGGATCAAGACCGGATTTGGGGATATTGTGGTGGGCTTGTACAATGATACTCCGGAACATCGAGACAACTTCCTGAAACTATCCCGCGAAGGATTTTACAACGGGACTTCTTTCCATCGTGTGATGAAAGAATTCATGATTCAGGGCGGCGATCCGAATTCCAAAAAGCCGGAGACAATGGCTATGGCGGGACAGGGAGGACCTGGTTACAACGTGAAGGCAGAAATCCGGAAGAACCATGTTCATATGAGGGGAGCATTGTGCGCGGCAAGGCAGGCAGACCAGGTCAATCCAAAAAGGGAATCTTCGGGCTCGCAATTTTACATTGTCCAGGGTTTTGAACCGGGAATGCTGATGGAATCACAATTGCTTCAACTTCAGACACAGGTTGCCACGAAATTGGCAGGTTTCAAATACACAAGTAGCCAATTGGATGATTACATGAAAAAGGGCGGCTATCCTTTTCTGGATATGGACTACACCGTTTTCGGCGAAGTGATCGAAGGAATGGATGTCGTGATCGCCATTGCAAACGTGGAAGTTGATCCGGCGAACAATCGTCCATTGAAAGACGTGAAAATGGAAATGGAGGTACTGGAATGAAAAAGCTGTTGGTAACATTATTCGCAATCATTTCCTCGCTCATGGCTGCTGGTCAAGCCCCGGATTTCCAGTTTTCGCGGCAAAATGCAATTACGGGAAGGATAGAATTTGGAAAATTCAATGAGAATGCCGGGATTGCCCACGAAGAATTTCAAGGCTGGATAAGGTCATTTTATGATTTAGAAGCCGGCGATGAATTGATACTTGAAAAATCCTGGACAGATCCGCTTGGAATTGTTCATGATGAATACGGCCACGAATCAGGAGGCTATAAGGTCCTGGGAGGAAAATTTAAAGTTCATAGCAGGGAGGGAATTGTCATTTCATTTAATGGATTCGTCATGGACCTTGGCAGCGAACCCGCGATTGCTGCTGTATCCGAATCTTCGGCGATGGAAATCGCGATTGCGGTCTGCAATGCAGAAGTGTATGCCTGGGAAAATGAATCTGAAGAAGCCGCATTGAAATCGCAGTCGGGCAATCCGCTTGCAACGTATTTTCCGGCAGGTGAGTTGATGTGGGTTCCCTTGAATGGAAATCCGGAAAGTGACGATTGGAGGCTGGCATGGAAATTTGATTTGTATTCACTCATCCCATACGACAGGAAAGATTATTATGTGGATGCCGGTACCGGAGAAATTGTATTCGCCGAAACAAAATTGCTTCCAACCAATGTGCCGGGAAGTGCGGAAACGAAATACAGTGGTACGCGTGGCATGATTACGGATAGCATTCAGACAGACAGTTTTCATTTGTATGAAGAGAAACGGGAACATGGGGACGGCGTTCATACTCTGAATAAAAAAGGCGGAACGAACGCCGGAAATGCCGTTGAGTTTACTGATTCTGACAACAATTGGTCCAATTTCAATCCCGACCTCGACGAGGCAGCAACAGATGCCCACTGGGGAGCGGAGATGACTTACGATTGGCTTTGGTACAAACACATTTGGAACAGCTTTGACGACAAAGGTTCTGAGTTGACGATGTACGTTCACCATGACCAGAATCTGTTCAATGCATACTGGAACGGTAACAGTGCAAATTTTGGAGACGGATCGGGACGGCCGCTTACGGGTCCTGATGTTGTCGCCCATGAAATCGGACATGGAGTAACCGGCAATTCCGCAGGCTTGGTTTATTCGGGCGAATCAGGGGGATTGAATGAATCCTTTTCCGATATCATCGGCAATTCCGTTGAAAATTATGCCCGGGGAGGAATCAACTGGAAGATTGGAGAAGATTCATATTCCAATGGGGATGGAATGCGGGACATGTCCGATCCTCAATCAAAGGGTGATCCCGATACATACCAGGGAAACAATTGGGTACCGACCAAGGGTCCATGCGATGGCAGCAATGACAATTGCGGTGTTCATACCAACAGCAATGTTCAAAATCACTGGTATTATTTGCTGGCAGAAGGAGGAACAGGCACGAACGACCTTGGAGATACATTCACAGTCGCCGGGATCGGTATTGAACCTGCGGCAAGTATTGCAATGAGAAATTTGCTCGTGTACCTCACACCATGGTCAGATTACAACGCAGCAAGATTTTTTTCGATTCAATCTGCCATTGATTTATTTGGCGGCTGTTCACCGGAGATGATCTCAACAATGAATGCCTGGCACGCTGTCGGCGTAGGGTCTGCCTATGCGGTAAATGCAATTCCTCAATTCCAGGCTTCCACGACCAGTTTGTGCGAAGTACCGGCGGAAGTGGAATTCACTGATCTTAGCCAGGGAGCCGTTTCATACAATTGGCTATTTGGGGATTTCGGAGTTTCCACGATTCCTGAACCCACGCATACCTACCTCGTTGCCGGGAATTTTACGGTGTCATTGACAATCAAGGATTGCGCGGGAAATATGATTTCGGAAACAAAACCTAATTTTATTTTTGTTGATCCTTCCCAACCTTGCACGCTTGCACTGGAAAAAAACACGACAGACACGATCAAAAGTTGTGCCGGTACCATGTATGATTCAGGAGGTGACAATGGCAATTACGAAGACAACAATTTCAGCCTGATTGCGATCGCCCCGCCAACGGCACTGACAGTAACAATAAATTTTGTAATGTTCGATTTTGCCACAGCGGGTGATTATATTAAAGTATATGATGGGCCGGATGTTCAGGCGCCATTGATCGGTATTTACAATGGCACCACGTTGCCCAACGGCGGCAGCATCAGTTCTACAGGTTCAACTCTGGCGATTGAGGAGAGGTCAAATGGATTTATGAATAAACCGGGTTTTGAATTGAACTGGTCATGTGCTGTCGGCATTCAGGAAAACAATTTTGCTGCTGGAATCCATATTTCACCAAATCCGTTTCATCAATTTGCCACAATTGAATTTCCAATCCCTGTCAGCGGGACATGGAATTTGTATTCTATTTCAGGTCAGGAAATTTTGAATGGTCAAATGATCAAAAGTTCGAAAACGGTTATTTCCGTATCGGATTGCTCTCCCGGAATGTATTTTGTCAGAATCATTCCCGACGGAATATCAGCGGTTTCGCTGAAAGTCCTGATCAAATGAAAGAAAGGGGCAATTCGATTTTTTGATTCGATTTGTTGCTGCATAAGGTTTTCCACAATCGGAAGGCCCAATCCTTGTCTTACTAAAATTGTTAATCGCGCAGGGAAGCTTCTTTATCCAGCGAAAGAATTACCCGGGAAGTACAGATTTGAATTTGAAAAAGACCTGCGATAGGAAGTATCCGATATTTCTGTTGGTTCAATTACTCAGGGGAATCATCAGATTATCAGCAAGATACAACTGCATAAGCCAATTCAGATGTTTTTTACCCACTTCGGATTTCATGACTGTACCCTCTGTTTTTTTGTTCTTTCTTTTGCAATCTTATCTCAAGATTAGCGATCTGATTTCGGGAGATCATGCAAATAAAAAGCGGATTGAAAATCTGGTAACACATGTGAATAATTCGAAGTGGAATCAGAACAAAATGATTTACCTTAGCATTGGTTTGTGTACCAATTAAAAAAAATACCGAATTGGAAAAATTAAAATTGAATGATGACCAGATTGACGGCATCAGAAGAATGTACGAGGCTGAGCTTGATCAACTACAGGATCGCCTTGTCAAACTGAAAAACATTTTGCAAGAGCTGCGGCGCGGTGAGGTGGAAGTCATGATCGGCGGTGGCGGTGGATCTGCTTCCGGTGGAAGAAGGGGAAGGCCACCGGGAAAAAGACGCGGACGACCAGCCGGCAAAAGAGTTCCGGGCCGCAGAGGAAGGCCGCCGAAAGTTCAGGCCGGAGATTCTTCTGCAGCCGGATGGGCTCCAAAGCGCGGGAGAGGACGTCCGCCGAAAGCGCAATCTGCATCGCCTGAAGCGCCGAAGCGCGGGAGAGGCAGGCCGCCAAAGGCAGCCGGAAAGAAAAGAGGCCGGCCGGCTCTCGCCAAGCCAGTGGCGTCGGACAATGGCGGCGGACCAAAGCGCCGCGGCCCCAAAGCCAAATGGGGAGACTACATTCTCAAGGTTCTTGGCAGCGGCGGAAAGCCTCTGACATATGAAGAACTTGCGGCAGGCGCGATGAAACAATATGGCTTGCCAAAGCAAAAAGCAAAAGCCACTTTTCTTGCAATCGTCAACAGCGCATTCCGCTTGAGGACAATGTTCAAGCAGGTTGACAATTATGCAAAGAAAGGAAGCCGCACAAGATATGTCGGTCTATCTTCCTGGTTTTCCAGCGAAGGGAAAATCAAACCGGAATATTCCAGGTGAAAATCCGGAAATGAATAGAAAACCGGGGTCCGATTTGGCTCCGGTTTTTTTATTGGTCGCCGCCAGATTCATTGCGGACATTCAGATTCAAACCGGAATAATATCCTGCATCGCCGGGATTCAAAATCTTTGATTGAAATGTGATTTGTCCGGTATGGTATGACAAATGTTCCACAACATGAATAATGGCTCCCATCGGGCTTGTTTGAAAACCCTGAATTGACAATTCATCCGTCAAACGCGGTGGATCGAGATCGCGGATTGCCGCGATGGCCCTTTTGATTGTTTGATCAAGTGCCCGCAACAATTCTTCCCCGCTTTTTCCCCCGGTTACCGAAAACTCTGAATTGCGATCGCGTTGGTCCGGTTCACCTGCCAGTCCCGATAATATCCATTGTTTGATATTTCCATTGAGGTGGGAGACCAGATTGCCAATGGAATTGGAAAATTTATTTGGACGGCTCCAGATTTCACTTTCGTCAAGGCGCTTGATGCAAATCGCAATTCGGCCAAGGCTGGTTTCCATTTGCTTGCAGCATTCTTCAATGAATAAACTTGAAAACTCAGTCATTTTGACTTGATTGCGCAGACAATTCATTCCTTTGAATGGGGATCCCGCCTGCAATTACGGTTTCAATCAGATTCCAGGATTCGATACTTTCAAACGGATGTGCACCGAGTATCAGCAAATCTGCCCGCATACCTGGCGCTATGCTTCCGATTTCTTCGTCCAGATGGAAAGCCTTTGCATTGGAAATTGTCGCAGCACGGAGGACACCTGAAGGGAGTATTCCGCATTCTGCCCATTCTTTCATTTCGAGATAACCGTTTAAGCCAGGTGGGCTTCCAGGATTCCATCCGGCAACTGTTCCTGTGCCAAGAAGAATTTCTCCTTTTCTCTCTTCTACAATATTCAATGCAATGGTGTTTCGCCTCCTGTATTTGCCAATGATTTCGCGAATCTCCGCATCGCTGTATTCATCCAATCCTGGAAAATAATTCTCCAAAAGCTGCCTGGAGATTTCTTCCTGGTAGGGAGTGACCAGACGAATCATGGAATCGGAATAAACGGATGACAAATCGTTTCTCTCTCCGAATGTCGAATCGTAAAGATCAGAAAGGCTGCCGGGAATTCTGAGTGCCGGCTGATAACCGGTTCCCGTAGCCGAGATTGCGTACAACAACAGCCGGTGTGTATCAGGCAATTCGAACTGGTCTTCAAATTCCTCAATGGTTCCCCAGGTCCACATTCCATTGGTAAATATTTCTGCGCCGGCTCCGAATGAAAACCTTTGTCCTGCATATGAATTTGTCGAAATCAAAAATGGAATCTGAATCTTTTGGCAGGATTCTGCAATGCTTCTCAGGTACTCCTGGGTAGGTAGATTCCATTGCCCTCCACCAGAAAGGGCACCGTCATTGAAAACCATCATCGCACAGATTCCGCCCGATGATCTGATGTCGAGGACTGCATTTTCTGCAGTTCTTTTTCCCCGGGTGAAAACAGAATCAGTGGAACTGCTATCCGCTGGAAGTTTCAATTGGCCGGAACAGGAATAGACAGATGGTTTCGGTCCGGGCAGGGATTCCAGGTCAGCCAGCCTTTCAGGACTCAGGTCATGATCAATGAGGGTTGTGAAACCATAGTACAGGAAACTTTTCAGCAATTGCGGGTCGAATGACTTTTGCCAGGCCTCGTAACCGGGAAAAACAGAATCAGGAATTCCGGACATCAGGCTAAGATCAACCTGGCTGTCAATCAATCCCGGAACCAGGTATTTTCCTTTCCCTTCAATTCTGGTTGCTTTCCATTCCGATGGATACTTTCCGATTCCGATTTCACGGATCAGATCGCCATCAATGATGACGTATGCTTCAATGAAATGATCCTGATCCGGATTGAGGACATAGATTTCATCTATCAGGATTCCGGTGTCTGCTTTCTTTTCCGTTTCAGGTTTACAGGATAAGAGAAGGAGGACAAAAAAAAGAATTCCGGCACTTTTCAATTTTCGGGAATAAATTCGTTCATGCCGATATCGGGAACGACCTTTTTGTCGGCGTTGCCGTCTTCGGCTTTTGTCTCGTCGGGGGGAAAGCCCGGAATGGGAGGCAAAATCACTCCAGTGTCCACGCAGATGGAATTGATTGTCAATCTGTATTCCCCGGGAAAAGCGGGATCAAATTCCGGACTGCCAAACAAATTACCAAGTGGGTTTGGCGAATCCGGACCAGGTTCTGACGGCATCTCTTCCGGCATGGGATCGGAGTCATCGGTATCGCTGACGGCACTTTCATCAAAGCAATTGTGAAGAATTTGAATTGCGTCGAATCCGGTATATCCGCCATAAGACGAAGACGTGAAAATGTCCCTGCCGGAATTGCCTGAAAAAATGGAGTTTGCGATTCGCATGTGTCCGAATTCCAGATACAATCCGCCGCCGGATGCAGCTTTGTTGCCCAGGAAATTGCAATGCCTGATCTCTATCACCGATGAATCCTCTGCTGAATTGTTAAGGTACATGGCGCCGCCATTTTCTGAAGCCTCATTCGCGAAGAAAAGTGACCGGCGCAGAATGCTTAAATTCTTGCCTGACGTGCCAAGATATATTGCGCCTCCTGTCACTGACCGGTTGCTTCCGAAACGGCATTGATGAATCATTAAGTTGCTGCCGCGACAGGAAATTGCTCCCCCTTGTCCGGCACTTAGATTGGAAATGAATTCCGAATTCGAAAATGAAACATTGCCAGAAGAATAAGAAGCATTAACCGCTCCGCCATCAGCAACGGAAGCATTGGAAAGGAAGCGACAACCTTTGGCATTAACGGATCCTGAATACAAATTCAAAGCACCGCCATGATTTTTTGCGTAGCAGGAATCAAAAAAAACAGAATCCATCTCCAGTGCTCCGGCAATGACCGCTACCCCGCCGCCCGATTCAGCAGAATCATTGACGAACCGGCAATGTCGTAAGTTCAAAGTAGGCCCGGAAAGCAGCACGCCGCCTCCATTGGATTCAAAAAACATTTCTCCTGGCCAAACATCAATTTCAGTTCCTTTTCCACCTTTGATCGTAAAACCTGCCAGCGTAACGCTGGTTCCGAGCTTGCCGAAAACGGAAATCGCGCTCCCTTTTCCGCCGGCATTGATTACAGTCCGGTGAAGCTGATCCCGCCTCTCGTATGCGAAATCCTCCGCGATGATTGACATCGTCTTGTCGTGAATGGTGAGCAATTCATTGTATTCTCCAGGAGAAACCATAATCATTTCGCCGCCGATGCAGGAATTGATTGCCGATTGAATAGTAGGAAAATCTTTCGGCACCATTTTGAACCGCTGCCCCGGAATTCCAGTACAGATCAACATGGAAAGCGCGAAAATCGGGATGAGTCGAAAGTGCAAATCCGGATAGATTACCATTGAACTTGCAATTTATGAATTATCGTCGCCGGATTCAGGGAGGATATGATTGAATTGTCTGTCTTTCATGATTCACCGATTGGCTTGATTCTCTTTCCATTTCCCGATTGCAGCGATGAGGGAGAAGGCATCCAGCTTTGGTAACTTGACCTCAGGAATATGCAAATCCGGACATCCTGCATTTGCTGTTCCAGGGAACCTCTGACAAATGCTTCAGGCGGAATTTTTCCTAAATTGATTGGTGCTGAGACCCGTTTTTGCTGTTTTTTCCTGCATTCTGGCCTGCCTTTCCCTTTGCCGGGCGCAGATTCCTGAGTATGAACTGAATTCGGCACGAAAAAATTTTAATGGAGGTCAGCCATTGCCGGCAGGAACGGAATTTCTGGTTCACGGACCGCTTCCTGAAGGCACGACAAGGATAGAACTGGAAATCTGGGAACAAGGCCGGAATGACAGCAGCCGGTTTTTTGAAACTGTTTGGAAGGGAGCGAGGTATTTTCAATTGTCGGAATTTACAATTCCGGTTACTGCCAAATTGAAAAACAAAAGGAATTACAATTTGATTTTCAGGCATTTTGGACCGGTATTTGAAGCGAGGCTGCAAATCATTCGCGAAGAAATGCTGGATAGTGTTTTTGCCTGGTTTGCAGAAACCGTTCGGTGGGAAATGGAGAAAGATGCATTTTCACCAACGCCGCCGGATGAAAAGGAATTGAAGCTGGAAATGCTCCTGGAAAAAGCGATGCGCAATTTTGCCTCAGTGAAAACTGAATCTTTCCATGGATTCGAGGGGCAACTTGGAAATTCTATGATGGAATTGAATGGATTGATTGCTGCATGCCGCGATCACATCGGACGACCTGACTTTCCCGGTTTTGTGAATCCGCAAGAGGAACTGAAGGAGTGGATCGGTCTTCACCTCGATCTGATGAAGTCAGAGGTAATCAAACTTGCAGAGAATTATTTTGCTGAACACCTGGTTGTGAAACTCGATGAGATTGTCGTGAGCAGGTATCCGGCAAGTCTGAGTTGGCATGTGGAACATTGAAGCTTATTGCATAAATTTGGATTCTTTATCTTGAATTTATGTTCAGAATCCTTTTGTTGTCTTTGTTTTCTTTATGCTTCATGGGAATGGAAGGTCGTTCGCAGGTTGTTTTTGTTACTGAATGGAAATCTGAAGCCGACAAGGTTGTGTATGTATCGGAATGGAAATCTGAGGCCGACATGGTCGTTTTCAAAACGGAATGGAAGTCAGATGCTGCCGACGACAGCGGAATTTGGTTCACGACCGAATGGAAAAGCGAAGCCGACTGGGTAATCTATTTCACAGAATGGAAAAGCGAAGCTGACATTGTCATTTTCTATTCGGATTGGAAATCCGAAGCCGGCTGGACCAAATAGAAACCTGCCGCAATCCGAATCCGTGTTGTTTTTTGAAAAGGATACTACCGGATTTGCACCTTTCCCGATTCCAGGTACATCTTCAATTGCAACAGGTTAGATTCCATTTTAGAACCCAACATCCTGTCTATTGCCAGTCCAAAATATTTTTCGAACAAATCATCCCGGAATTTTCCGGTGAGATAGAGTTGAATGGTACATCCGTTTTCAAGCGGCGTAAGTTCAAATTTTCCTTTCATCAGGTGCCTCCCGGCATCCACGGTATAATCAAAGGAAAGAAAGTGAGGTCGCGAACTTTCCGTGATTTTGATGGAACCCATGCCGATGTTCTCCTGTTCCCAATTGCGAAATGCCCCTTTCCCGGAATCGGGAGTGGAGAAAGAAAACGGAATCGCGGAATCGGTTTTTGCCGTCCATCTTCCCCAATCTTCCCAGGTCTTCAGATTGTTCAAAATGGTGAATGCCGCATCCGCTGAATTTTCAACAATGACTTGCCTTTTGACCCCGTAAGTGGCAGGAAGAAAATAAGAAGTTGCAGCAATGAGAATCACCAATGCAGCAAAAGAAAAAAGAAGGATTCGGGCAAGTTTCATTCAATAGAATTCTCAGATTCAAAATTAGGAATGAATCGCAATACAGAGTCGGGCACTTTTCAGCCTGGAGAGCAGACAACTCCGGATTCTCAAAGCTTATCCTAATTTGCACCTGCAAATTCTGATATTGCTGATGCAGGAACCTCTCGTCACACTGATCTTGATTGTTGCCAACGGTTTGATATCCTGGCAGGGATTCCGGGATCGTGCATTTCTGGACAAGTACATGTTTCACATCGGGCCGATTGTTGCCGGCAAACAGTACATCCGGTTCCTGAGTTCCGGTTTTCTGCATGGAAGCTGGGGCCACCTGATCTTCAATATGCTGACTTTATACTTTTTCGGAGGAGTGGTGGAATTGGGGGATGGTGCAAGGGAAGGAATCGGAGCGCTTGCCTTCATTTCCGTTTACCTGCTTTCATTGATCGGGGGGGATATGCTGGCCTTGCTGATGCACCGGAACAACCATGAATACCGTGCGCTTGGCGCTTCGGGAGCCGTAAGCGGGATACTTTTTGCCGCTATCCTGTTATTCCCCGGGAATACGATTCTGCTGTTCTTTGTTCTTCCGGTTCCGGATTGGTTATTCGCTGTAGGGTATGTCGGATATTCCCTGTACGGCATGAAAACGCGGACTGATAACATTGGACACGAAGCCCATCTCGGCGGAGCCATTACCGGAGCATTGGCAGCGCTTGCCTTGCGGCCTCAGATATTCGAAGAAAGGCCGGTTCTGTTTCTGTCGCTGACTGTACCTGTCATTTTGTTTCTATTGATGTATAGATATCTACCGCAATTGATCGGAATGGGGCCACGCCCTCTTTTCAGTAAGAAGCAGCGCTTTGGGGCCGATAACATTCGTTATCAGGAGAAGAAGCCGGATCTGACAATCCGGGATTACCAGGCCGAACTGAACCGTCTTCTTGACAAGGTGTCAAAAAGCGGAATTCAATCGCTGACGAAATCTGAAAAGGACAAACTGGACTGGCTGTCAAAAAACCTCCGGCAGAAACCCGGCGGAAAAGGGGAGAGGGCCCCCGAACAGTAGGGACGTGTCCTGACATGTCATGAACCAACGGCACGACATGTCTGATGAATATATAAATATTATAATTGTAAATAATACGACAATATGGCAATATTGTCGTATTAAATATTTATAACTCCGGCATCAATACCACTTTGTAATATTGTTTCCGGTTCAGGAATTCCTTCGCCGCATGTTGAATGTCTTTGTCTATCAGCCTTTCATACTGAAGCTGCTCTTCCTCAATACGGTTGGGGTCTGCTCCCGTTCTCGTACAATTCAGCAATTGCCTGGCCCAAAAAACATTTTCCTTCTGGTCAGTCTCCCAGCTTCGCTTCAACGTCTCCTGGACTTTCTGGAAATTCTTCATGGAAGGACCTTCCTTCACCAATTCATCTATCATCCTGAATGTTTCCTTTACCATCGTATCAACATTTTCCGGAGCACAGCCAAATCCAACCGTAAATTCAAATGTGGTGTCGGGAAAAAGATCCGGATTTGCTTCTGATATAACAAAATAGGTTCCGCCCATTTCCTCCCGCAGAGCTTCCCGTAGCATGATCCTCAGAACAGATGCGGCTGCCTTCATGGCGTAAATCCGCCTTGAATTCCATCGCAGGTCGCCGTGGAATGTAATGCTCACCATGCTTTTGGGTTCGACCCCTTTCCGCACAACCGTGTCAACAATTCCGGAATCTGGACGGATTCCGAAATCTTTCCAGGATTCTATTCGCTGGAAACTCTCGATGCCGCCGAGGTACGTTTCGATCAGCGATTTGGCTTTGGCGGTGTCCACATTTCCAGTAAGAACAAATGTGAAGTCGCTGACATCAGAAAAACGATCGTAGAAAAACTGGTAGGCATCGTTCAACCGGATGCTGTCCATGTCCTCTACTTCAAGCATCCGCCGGCGGATATCATTGGCTCCTCCGGTATTGACAATGGCGCGACGATAATGATATTCCGGACTGTTGGTACTGGTTTCCAGCATTCCTTTTGTTTTGGAAAGATATGATTCAAATGCTTCCTGATCTTGTCGTGGTTTCGTGCAGTACAGATGAATCAATTGCAACATGGTTTCGAAGTCTTCCGGAGAGCAGTTTCCCGAAAAGCCTTCGTGGGTTTCGTCAATCCAGGGGTTCACATTGACAACCTTGTCCGCGAGTTTTTTCTGCAAAGTGGTTTCATCAAATTTTCCGATGCCGCTGCTGACGACAATCCCTGCTGCATGCCTGGCAGAAATTACTTTGCTGCGTGGGGTTCGCGAAAATCCTCCGGGACTGCTCGCCCTGAGAATGATCTCATCATTTTTGAAATCCGTTGGCTTGATGATTACTTTTGCTCCGTTTTCCAATACCCATTCCACAGCACCCGGTTTGTCATACCCTTTGATGGTTTTTACTTTACCCGGTTTCGGTAAAGTCGTGATCAAAGGTGCATCATCCACCACTTCGGTGTACGGAGGTATTTCTGATTCCATCACCTGCTTGTAAATTTTTGGCATCTCTGCGGAATCAGGAACGCTGACACCTTCCCGGTCAGTTGCCATGACGATCAATGAATTGTTTTCGTCCCGGACCATCGCACGGATCAATTGATTTACTTCTTCCAGTCCGATGCCGGGCAACAATTGATTGCATATTTCCAAATGTGCCTGCGAGCCAGGCACCGGTTCTTTCTCCAGGTACAGGCTTACATATTCTGAAGCAAAATTCCCGGATTCCGTTTGATTCTGCTCTTTGAATTCTTGTTGTGCACTTCGCAAAAGGCTCTTTTTCGCCCTTTCCAGTTCAGATTCCAGAAATCCATGCCGCTTTGCTCTTTCGTTTTCTCTCACCAGAGTTTCAGCCGCAGCCAGAACTTTGTCCTGCTGGGCCATGCAAAAAGTGGCCCATGCCGTTTTCGTCCTTACCATTCCGCCATAATTGGATTGTGCGAATATGTAAGGCGGATCTCCCTTCTCCGCGAGCTCAGCCAACCTGCTGTTCAGCATTTCCGTAACCAGGTTCCGGGTAAGATCTGTTCTGTAATCGGCAATTGTCTTGTTGACATTCACATCATGGTTGTATTGCAGCATGACCAGCGTCATAGGCGTTTCCTTGTCAGTGGCAACGCCGGCTTTCAGCTCCCGGGAGTCAGGAATGTTTGTAACCACCCGGGCAGGGGCGTCATCCGGATTTGTCAGCTTTCCAAAATCCGTTTCAATCCTCTTCCGGATTGCTTCTGCATCCTTGAAATCGCCGACAGCAATCACCGCCATGAGCTCCGGACGATACCAGTCACGGTAAAATTTCTTCAGTACTTCATGATCAAAAGTTTCCAGAATTTCTTTGGTTCCGATTGGCAGTCTTTCGGCGTACAGCG
>Ga0247727_10006909_pt1 | contig 21980 bp, 13 predicted proteins | sample WisWelCaveWW1625_FD_202498 | JGI IMG/M metagenome (GOLD analysis project Ga0247727, IMG submission 202498) | Biofilm microbial communities from Wishing Well Cave, Virginia, United States - WW16-25 | ecosystem: Environmental > Aquatic > Deep subsurface > Groundwater > Cave microbial mat | place...
TTGGACGCAAACGGGCGGAAGTATTGGTCGACTTTCGGGCCGGCCGGATGATAATATTGTACATCGAGAGTGGTGTCAGAATTTCCGGTGATGAACGTGCGAGTATCCCGAGTAAGGCCGTTAGAAGGATCAAACGGGCCTTCCCAGCCGCCGTCCGGGGAAGTGCCATTATCCAGATCAAAACCCGTCCAGATTTTATAGGTTAAGGTGTCGTCCGCATTCAACTCAAACGTGCCGGACCAGTAATCACCGCCGACGTTCTGCAAAATCAGGTCGGAGTTGGAGCCCCAACTGATGTTGTTGCCTCCCGGCAGGATGTCTCCTTCCTGGGTGCTATTGCCATCGCCCTTCAGAATTGCACCGCGAAACTGCACCACGTCACTCGTGGCCAGGGTGTCCAGGTTGGTGGCGGTGTTGACCCGGAAGGTCACTTGCACGGTCTGGGCCGATAGGGTCATCGCCAGACCGAATGTCAGGAGCAGGGCTCCCAACGTTACGACTCGAATAATACTTTTGGTCATAACTCCTCCATTGGTAGTTATTAGTTCATTAAATGCATGCAATCCCTTCTTCAATCAACGTTTCCAATATCACCTCCTTTCTTAGGGTTTGAAATGGTGAATGTCCAGGTAGGGGCACGGCACCGCCGTGCCCCTACCGCAACCACGATATTAAAATCTTAGCTCCAGTGAAAAGCGATTCACCGCATCGAGGTGTTCAAAATTCTGGAACGCATAGCCGCCCGAAAACCCGATGCCGCTGGTCTCAAAATTTACACCCACGCCGAGAGTCAACCCCTTTTCCCGGTCATTGAGGAACAATTCATTGAAGCCGCCGCGCAGCACCAGCGTTTCGCCGAAGAGAGCATATTCGCCGCCGAGGTTGACGCTTTGGGCGTCGTCGTTCGGGTTGAGTCCATCCACCGCGAAAGTCAGCCGGTTGCCGGCCGTGGCAATGGCATCCCATGATAGCCCGACGCGCATGATGAGTGGCGCTTCGTGGTTGTCGGTGCGAAGGCGGCCAACGATGCTCTGGTTGTCGCCTTCCTGGCTGGGATCAAGATCGACGCGGACGTTCAAATCGTCGCCGTCGATTTTCAGATTGGTGCCGAAATTGGAAATGCTCACTCCCAGCCGAATGCCGGGGAAGGGCGTGTCGTAAAGTGTGCCAATATCGAAAGCCAGACCGATGGCGCTGGAATTCAAGATTGACTCGTGGATGAATTTGACGTTGGCGCCAATAGAAAACCGGTCGGTAAGGTTGCGGGCGTAGGCCACGCCCAGCGCCACACTGCGCGACGAAAAGGTTTCGCCCGTGCCCTCGGGTTGTTCCACGGTGGTGATATCCATCTCATCGCTGCCCAGGCTGGTGACGTTTATGCCCAAAGAACCGGCCTCTGCTAACGGCAGAACCACGCCAAAGTAATTGAAGGTGAGTCCCGGCAGCCAGGGCGCGTGATCTACGAACAGTGTCTTTTTTTCGAGGCGCGCAATCCCGCCCGGATTCCAGAACATGGCGGTAGCATCGTCGGCGATGGAGACGAAGGCGCTGCCCATCGCCGCACCGCGTACACCGACCGGAATCCGCAAAAAGATGGCAGCGGACGTTCCGACTTTTTTGACATCCTGCGCCGCCAGCTCAATGGTGGCCGCGCCCACGGCTATGGCTATAATCATCAACGATAAAACAATTCGATTCGATTTCGAGAGGTTCATGGCTTTATTCTCCATTAAGCTCAGTCCCGACCCCGACTAATCGGGGGGACAAGGTTACTTGATAATGGCAAACGTGCCGGTTTTCTGGCCAATGCCGGGAGCATCGATGTGATAGACATAAATACCGTAGGCAATTTCAAGATTGTCCTTACTCAGCATGTCCCAGATAGTATCGCCATTGTCCAGCACGGAATCGTGCTCGATAGTATCGATTAACGCGCCATTGACGTTAAAAATGCGAATCGTGCATTTGCGCGGCAGATGGGTGAAGTGCAGCTCGCGCGGACCGCGGCCGCTGGCAAAGGTGTTGCGCGGCTCCCAACTGGCTGCAGCGACGTACGGATTGGGCACGACTTTTATGCGGTTCAGCTCCTCTCTGGCCCGGTCAACAGATTCTTTCTCGCCCTGCACCGTGAAACGGTAAATGTCACTGGAAAGGAAAGGCTTTTTCAAGAATACGTGCAGTGTGTCACCGGCCTCCGGATTGCGGTTCGTTCTCGGAACGTTACGCAAAATGACTTGCCAGGTCCATAATAATTGTCCTGTGCGGTCGGGTTCCAGAAACAGGATAGCGTCCGTAAGGTTGGAATTGGTGGGGTGAGTGGTAAATTTGCCATCAGTGCCGTTGACCTCGAAAAAGGCAAACACCACCGGCTCTTTGGTGTTGAAATCGATCACCTTGAAATTCACCGGTTTTGCGGGCAGAGGGACGACGGTGGCGCCGGAGCGGAGGGTGGTATCCTTCGAAGTGGCGATGCCGATTTCCCCGAAAATTACCTGGTAATCGTTGGGACGCTGTTCGCCATTCAAGAGCAGAAACTGCACCGGGCTAAATTGGAAATTGTAGATGTCGTTGCTGCTCCAGCGCGAGGTTTCAGTATTGACCTGAACGCGTTCTTCGTTAACAAATGATAACCGGAAGCCATCGATCAGCGGCGATTCTTCGCCCACCGCAAAGAGTCGGCTTCTAAAGAGCTTGACGACGCCGTCCGTGCGGTCAGTGAGGGTGAAATTTTTGGTGGTCAGAATATCTCCCGTGATTCTCCTGATGAGCGTATCTTGAAACGTCATTTCGTATTCATGGCCGTCTTGTATTCCATTTGGCTGGCCAATCCGCGGTTCGACGATGTTGAAACCGATCACGCCGCTCGAGGTTCCTTCCACATGAGTCAATTGGGTGACTCCCGCCGGCAGGTATCCGGCCACCGGCGCCCGCGGCCGCACTACCGCGACATTCTGACCAAGGGTAATGTTGCCCTCCGCGTCCACGTTAATAGGCATAGGCGACTCGGTTGGAGAGACGCTGAAGAGAGGAGCCGATGCAATTTGCCCTGGCCGAACGCCAAAATCGTAGGCAGTTACCGCATAGAAATAGCGCTGCCCGTTCACCAGCCCGGTGTCTGTGTAAGCGTGCACGAGGCCGTTATCGTCTCCCAGATCAAACAGTACGCCGTTGATATCAACTGGATGATAGCCCTTAAAGCCGTCCTCTTTGTCAAACTGGGCAATTGGCCGCAGCAGGGTGGGTTCACCCTGGCCGTTGGTGATCTTTTTGGCATCGAGGAACGCGGCGTCGGTGGCGCGGTAGATGCGGTAGCCTTCAAAATCCTGGAAGAATCCGCCTAAGCGTTTGATGAAACGATCTTGGGAAAACTCGGAGATGTCACCCCAGTAAAGTGTGACCTGGCGATCGCCGGGTACGACAGTCAGCGTGGGCGGGTTCGGCGCCTGGACAAACTGGTAGTCGGTTTCGAACGCTGTGCGCGCTTGGCTTTGCTTAAGAATGGCGCTCTGTATATCGGCGGCTTTGCTGATGCCACCGCCGGCCATGGCCACCGATACCGCCATGCGCTGACGCTGGCCGGGTTCGATAGGGAAGAAGCCGGAGGAAACGAACGTGTCGTACTCGCCCGTTGGCCGGGGCAGGAAAAAGCGTCCGGGCGTCATGAAATTGCGCCAGATGGTGGCGTCAGAGACGGTGTTGAAGTTGATGCCAAACGCCGGATCTTGGACGGCGGTTGTCAGGCCGATGATGTCGGTTTCGCTGACGTCGGTTTTGTCGATGTTGGCCTCGCCAGGAAAGTTGGTGCCGGAGCCTGTAGTCGGACCGCCGTCGCCTTCGCCGGGGTCGCCCGTGCCTTCCACGCCGTCTAATCCCAGATCATCCTGAAGCACAAGCCAGTCGTTATCGTTATCGAACCCGTCGTCGCGCGACTCATCCATCATCGGTGCGACGTTTTCGTACGATTGCGGCGCGGCTTTGCCGGGGACGATAAATCCACGTTTGATGGTGTCGCCAATGGCAAACGACAGGTAATTGATGTAACGCACCGGGCGCACGGTGCCGCTGATGTCATCGAAGCGATTCAGATGCAAGGTCTCCCTTTCGTCGATCAGTCCATCCAAATCTTCATCCAATGAATTGGCGACGGTATCTTCCTGTACGGCCAACCCGTTGGCGGGTAGGGTGATGGTCTGGCCCAAGGAAATCACCGTCCCGCCGCCCTGTGGATAAGCTATGACTCGTCTTTCAAACGTTAAAGAGTCAATGAGGACGACTTTTTCGTCCGGTACAAGCGAGCGCGCCACAAAGTCGTCGGCGCTGAAAATTGGGATGCGTACGTTGGGGTCGCCATTGATGCGGGCGATCAATTCCGGACTGAAATCGGCGTCGCCGTCATTATCGATTCCGTCCACGGCGTTACCCGGGGTTTCAAGGTAGCGAATGGAGGCTACACCAACCGGATCAGCGCCAAAGGCCTCATCGCCGATGCGATCGGCGTCCGTCAAAAAGGTAACGCTGGTTTGCAAATCCACGAACGGTTGGTCGTCCTGCGCGTCGTTGCCTACGATATCGGCCAACCAGATCAAAAACGATGCTTTGGGAATGCGCTTGGTGCCATCATTGAGAATGTCGTGAATGAAAAAAACCACGTCGCTGATCAGGACTTGCGACCAGGCAAAGGCGCGCACGTCCATCAGCAAACCGAGGCCCCGGCGAGTTGGATCGGTGGCATCGGGAATATAATTGAAACGATCGTAGAGGTCGTCTGAGGTGCGATAAAACATCTCCTGATCGGCGTTAAAGACATTTTTACCGAAGAAACCATTCCACGAGCCAACCCATCCCGGATCGACTGGGTCTTCGCGTTTATCGCGCCAACCGCCCTGAGCTGAGCCTGGCCAGGTATTGGCCCGGTCGCTGCGCGCGATGGAATTGGCGTCGGGATTGACAAATCCGGGCACCGGCTCTAAGCTCCACGATCGGCCATCCGGAGCATTTCGAAAAGTTGGCGCATCGAAGATTTGAATAGTACGCCCAGTTTGATCCACTACTTCTCCGGCCTTCCAGATTGCCACCAGTGCGACGTACACGCGGTTGGTATTTTTCGGCCACTCGTAGGCAACCTCGTCGGGGCGGGAAGTCGTGCGGCCGCTATAGCCGGCGTTGAACACCGTAGCTCGCACATTGTTGCCGTCGATGTTGCTTTTGCGCCGGAAGCTGGCGTCGCCGCGGTTGTCCGATGGCACGTGCGCGTTTACCTGAGCGAAAACGTCGCCGAAGCCAATTGCCAGCGCTATTATCACTGGCAAAAGTAAGACGTGAAACGTGAGACGTGAGACGGCAAGCTGAAAGCTGAAAGCTGAAAGCTGACCGCTGACCGCTCTAACAGATTTAGTACCCATAATCCTTCCTTAAATTTTTGTTAGCCTTTAATAATTAGAAGCCAAAGCTTGCGCCAACCTGAATGCGTCGCGGCTCGGCGAAGTAATCCGGGCGCACGTAAAAAGTTTTGTCTGCTTCAACTGCGCGCGAGTCGAATGTGAAATCTGCCTCACCCGTGTCGCCAAACACTTGATCCGGATTTTTGGAATCGAGGATGTTGAACATCTTCGCAAACAGTTTCACGCGATAAGAGCTGAGGTTGAAATCTTTGAAGGCCGTGAAATCGAGCGTGAAAAGGGTTGGTTTGCGACGGCTGTTTTTCTCGAGGCCGAAGGAAATGTCCTGACCGGTACGGCCAAATTGTATGATCTCCGGAGTGTACGGCTGGCCGGAGTTGAAGCGCTCGATCAAGCTGACGCCCCAATCACTGGAGCCTACGAACAGGGTGGCGTTGAGCGCGTGGGCCTGATCCCAGTCCAGCGGGGTGAGCTGCTTGGTGGGTTCGTCGCCATCGCGCTGGGAGAAGAATTCTTCGTCGGGATCGGAGTTGGTGCCCTCGGCGATTTGAAAGGTGTAATCAAGATCGAACGAGTAGTGGTTTGCAAAGCGCTTGCTGAACGCCATGGTGATTCCGAAGACGTTTGCGAAATCGCGGTTGATGCGTCTGCCGTACGAGACCCCGGCGATAAAGGCATCAATCGGAGGGCTGGTGGAAATCCAGTCGCGAATGTCGCGGTAGTACAGGGTGAGGTCGGCGCCGATGTTGTCCGAAAGCTGCTGCTGCAGGCCGATCTCATACATGGTGGTGCGCTGGGGATTGAGGTCCGGATTGCCAAAACCGTTGTTGCCTTTTCCGCCTTGCAGACCAGCCGCCTCGGTGACTTTCAATTCATCGCCGCGGTAAAGTTGCTCGTAATCGGGCGTCTGGCGGAAGATGCCGTAAGAAAAATGAATGGTGCCGCGCTCGGTGATGGGATAGGCCACTCCCAATCGCGGACTGAGCTGGGTTTTGATGCTGGTATTTTGATACCAGTAAGCTTCCCGATCCGCCACCGTAAGCCGGTTATCATCGCTCTGCTCATCGAGACCGATGACCCCGTCGTTGTTGGTGTCTCGAAATTTATTTTGGAGTTTGAAGGGACTGTAGATATTAGGATCGCTCAAGTCAATGGGAACTCTTCCGTTGGGGTCAAACATATCAAAGCGCAGCCCCACGTTGATGACTAAGCTTTCGTATTCGATTTTATCCTGAATGTAGGCCGCAAAGGTGAACGGCTTGCGGTTGATGAGATCGTGCGAAGGTTCGTTCGAGGGCCGGATTTCCGTTTGGAATGGTGTCACCTGCTGACCCTCGACGTCCGTTGCTGGCACCAGGCGGATATCCTCCATAAAAACCCGATCCCATTTCAGCTCGATGCCGGTTTTCACTTGATGGCGCTTTGAGATCTGGCTGGTGAGATCGAATTTGCCGATCCAGCTTTTGGTGTTGCGCGCAAAGCGTTCGACGTCCGTTCCGGCTCTTATGAATTGATTTCCCGGGTGATTGGTGGAATCGGGGTGCACGTAACCTGTATCAAACGGATCATCGAAGAGTTGGGATTTCAACTCATTATACTTGTACGAGCCAGTTAGCTCGTAAAAGGTTTTACCGCCTAAGGCATGAGTGAGGTTGGCGATAATGGCGCCGCCCTTTTCGTCATCGCCGCGGTCGCCGAGCGGGTTGAGCTTCCAGTCGTGGCTGTAGGTAAAATGTTCCTGTGTGCTGCCGAGGGCATCGACTTTGAATCTGAGGGGCGTTGAGATGCGCCATTCGAGGCTGGTTTGCCCGCTCCAACGCCGCGTGTAATTTAGCGGCACGGCGCTGCTGTCGCCCGGGTTCGCGACGAGAGTGGTATCGCCATTCACTACTTCGATACGAGTGCGGCCGGAAGGCAAAAACGCATTGGGACCGAAGATCCAGCCGTCGTTGTTCCAGCGCCGGACGGTGGCAAAAAACGTCAATTTGTTCCTCACAATGGGGCCGCTCAATGAACCCGAAATGTTGTAATTGGCTGTCGGGGCGACATCATCGATATTAAAAAATGTATCATCGTGGTTGCTGAGATAGTCGCCGGACCAGGCTTCGAAATTACCGTGAAATTGGTTGCCGCCGGTCTTGGTGACGATGTTGATAACGCCGCTTAGCGCCTCGCCGTATTCGGCGTTGAAGGTGCCGCTGATCACTTGCAGCTCCTGGATTGATGCGTTTTCTACCTGAATGGATTGCGTACGCGTAAAATCATCGGTGATGCGGATGCCATTCACCATATAGGCAACATCCGTTTTGCGCCCGCCGCGAATGTGAATTCCGCCATCCTGATCGCGATTGATGCCAGCCTGCAGATTGAGGAGGTCGCCCAATTCCTGCACCGGCAGCCGACTGATCTCCTCGGCCTGCACGCGCGCTTCGGATGAGGTCAAATCTCTGCGGACGATCGGTCGTTCCGCGGTGACCACTATTTCCTGGCCAAGCTCTACGGCCTCCGAGCGCATCTTGAAATTGATGGTGGTGGTGAGGTCGGTCAGCACCTCCACGTTCTGTGTGATAATCGGGCGGTAGCCGATGAAGTCCGTGCGCATGGCATACGTGCCGGGTGGCACCCGCAGAATGACGTAGTTGCCGTCGATGTCAGAAGCCGCACCCAGTGTTGTGCCGGTCAGAACGATGTTGGCGCCGGGCAAGGGTTCGCCGGTGTCGGCGTCGGAGACGATTCCAGTAATCTTGCCGAATTTCTGCGCCGCGCCCGGAGCGCACAAAACCAAAACCAGCACCGCAACCAAGCACAGTTTGATCTGGTTCATATTTTCTCCCTCAGTTAGTTTTCAGGTTTATAGCCATCAATTTGTCAGCCCACACTCCCAGGTTTTCCGTTGCTTTGCGAAATTCCGAAATCTTTGCAGAGCGAAACTCACCCCATTGGATGTAGCGCACGGCTTGCTCGACCTCGCTGCGCGCTTCTTCAAATGTGCGCGGCCGGGGCGGCCTTTTGTCGATACATTCCAAAAAGACGTACATAGAATCTATTTGCACTGGACCTCTGCGCTCGCCAATCTTTAGCGAGAACGCCAGCGTGGACCACTGGCCGATGTCTTCCGGGGTGAGCCAGCCCAGGTCGCCGCCGCGTTCGGCGCTCCAACGCCGCACCGAATATTTTCGAGCGAGTTCCGAAAACGCTACGCCCTGCTTGAGTTTTCTCGCGACCAGGTCGGTGGCCGTTTTTTCTTTCAAAACGATTTCTCGCAGATTGATCTGCGCCGGCGCCGTGAATTTTTCGGACTCACGGCTGAAATAGTTCAGCAGCGAATCTTCCGGAACCGTCATCTCATTCCGCAGCGCGTCCTCCATTCGAGTCAAAATATAGGAATCCCATTTTTCCGCCACAGCCTGCCGGTATTCATCCTGTTTGTGAAGATTTTCTTTTTTGGCCTGCTGAAGGATGCGATCTCGTACCACCAATCCGGAAACAAATTCTTTGAACTGTTCTTCGTTTTTGATCCATTTGTGCTGCTTCGACGAAGTGAATTGCGCCTTTTGTTGGAAAACTGCAACCGTCCACTTGCCTGATTTTGAACGCAGCAGTTCTTTGTCTCTGAAGTCGGCTACATTCATGCGGGTCAGATCGCCTTCATCAAGATTGTGATCCGACTGTTGAGCTTGAAAGGCTGCTAACAATTCTTTTAGCACTGGTTCATTGAATTGAATTTGAAGATCGCGACTCAACGAGTCAACCAAAGCGGCCGTTGCTTTTTTCAGCTTGCGATCCAGCCAGTAGCGCGCGAGCTTATCTTTGTGTCTGGCATATTCATATTCGGTGAGCAGCGGTTTGGTGACGCGGTCGTCCACGCGTATGATGCTGTAACCGTCGCTGGTTGCCACGGGTCGGGAGATCTCACCGGGCTTCAGTGCGAAGGCAGCCTCTTCAAAGTCGGGTTCCATTTCATCAACGGTAAAATACCCGAGTGAGCCGCCAGTGTCTCGGAGTCGCGGGTCTCTAAAAATCGAATTGGCCAACTCATCGAAGCTGGCACCGGACTGCAAGGCATTATAGAGGGAATCGGCGCGTTCTTTGTTTGGGGCAAAAAGATGGCGCGCCTTGACGCGCGTGTTGAGCCTCACATACAACTGCTGCAATTCGCTGTCGCTCACCGTGATTTTTTCCGCAATCATTTTTTTGTTGAAGGCGGTGAGCAGTTCTTGTATTTCGATGCGTTGCCGTTCGTGCCGGGCGAGATCATCGTTGTCGAGGCCGCGGCGTTCGGCTTCATTGATCAGCGCTTCTTCGTCAACGTATTGATTCAAAACCTGGCAGCGAGCTTCGTAGGTATCGGGAACGCCCTCGCCGGTGCGCGCTCGGAAATAGTTGTAGCGTTTGATGAATTCGTCCTGCTCGATGGCGCGGTCGCCAATGATCGCGAGGGTGTGTTGACTTTGCGCTGGTCTGTTGATGAAGGCGAGATAAATGGCCAGCCCAGAAAACAAAAAGATGGCAATGATTAGAACGGACTTTCTAATCGTCATAAAATCCATTTAGTGGCTTGTGTGAGTTAAGCCGGATCAGTTTAGAATCAGCCCGGTTTTAGCCGGGATTTCGAGTATCAGATTTTGTCCATCGGTTTGAAACGAACGTTGCGTAAGCAGATCAGTATAACCTGATTTAGAGCCAATTTTATTCGCCGCCAAATTTATCGATTGCGTGCTGGCGGAATTGTTGATGACAATCGTCAAGGTTTCGGAATCGTCGAAGCGCTTGAACACTAGGACATCGCTGGCATCATCAGCAAGCAAGGTTTCGATTTGCCCGGTTTGCAATGCTGGGTGAGCCTTGCGAATGCCGACGAGGCTTTTGTAATGATTGAACAAATCTTCGTTGAAGCGATTTTCATCGGACGGCCGCGGCTTATTGAGTGGATGCGTGGCTTCATTGTCATAAGTCAAATCTGCCCACAGCATCGGTTTGCGGCAGTCGGGGTCGTCGCCGCCCCACATGCCGGCTTCGTCGCCGTAGTAGATGGTTGGCGCGCCGATGTAGGTCATTTGAAAGATCACAATGAGTTTCTGAATGGCGATTTCGTCGCCGTTGGGTTTTCGCAGCTCATAGTTCGGATTGTCGCGCGGGGTGTCGCGATGATCGTAAAGATCGTCATAATTGATAACCTGCGAACAGAGGCGGTCGGTGTCATGGCTGTCGAACACGTTGAGCAGGGCGTAATTCACCGGTTCGCGGTAATCGTTCCGCAGCTGCAGCAGCCGGCGGTCGAATTCCGATGCCGTGATTTTATTCGTGTCGTCCACGAAGAAATGCATCACCTCTGCCGCCAGCCGATAGTTCATAATGGCATCGAAAACATCGCCTTGCAGCCACGGCTGCCCGTTGAACATTTTGTTGGCGCCCCAATCTTCCCACCAGACTTCGCCGACGATGTAGGAGTTGGGGTTGATTACGCGAACGTGCTGCCGAAATTGCCGCCAAAAGACCGGGCTGACTTTTTCCGCCACGTCGAGCCGCCAGCCGTCGATGCCATCGGCGGGGTCGCCGTCATTGTTCGGATCCATCCAGCGTTTCACCGAATGAAAAACATATTCCCGCGCCTCGGGGATCAGGCCATTTTGGTATTCGCGGATTTCCGGCAGTTCTTTGACGCCCGTCCAGCCGACGTAGTCAAATTCGTTTTCCGGCGTGGCGGGATCATCCCACTTGTTGATCGTAAACCAATTTGCGAATTGAGAATTTTGCTGGTTGGCCACCACATCGCGGAAGGCCCAGAAATTCAACCCCACGTGATTGAACACGCCATCGATGACGATCCGCAGGTTGCGGCGATGGCATTCCGCTATGAGTTTTAGAAACAGTGAATCGGTCGTGGTCCATTTCCAGGTTTCGGGCCGGTTAGGGATTTCGCTGGCAACGATCGCGCGGTCTCGTTCCGGATCCGGGCCAAAGTTGTCGTCGATGTGATGAAATGATGCGCCATCGTATTTGTGCGAAGACGGCGCTTCGAACATTGGATTGAAGTAAATGGCGGTCACTCCCAGTTCCTGCAAATAATCCAATTTATCGAGCACGCCCTGCAAATCCCCGCCGTAGCGCCGGCGCTGGACGTGGAAATAAAAATCTCTTTCTTGACTCTCCCATGATTGCAGCGCGAACCAGTCGCCCGTCCACGACGAAACCTGATAGGGAAGATCGGGATCGTGCGGCCACGAGCCGATGATATCTTCCAATTGCGGATCGTTGCCTGGGTCGCCGTTACGAAAACGTTCCGGGAAAATTTGATACCAAACCGCCTGCTGCGTCCACGCGGGCACATCCACTTTCGGAGCGCTGGATTGGCAGCTGGAGATTAAGCAATAAATTGTTAACGCGACGCCGGACCTGGTTATTTGCATAGTTTCTTCAGACTTCGTCAGTTATAAGATTTCGCGCCACAGCTTTCTCGCACCACCAGCTCGGTTTGAAAGCGCTTTTTGAAGTTGTCGGACGGCTGTTCGGAGATTTTCGACATGAGGCGCTCCACTGCCAACTCTCCCATGTGCCGCATCGGCTGGCGCATGGTGGTGAGGCCAACAAATTGCGCCAGTTCGATGTCATCGAATCCCATGACCGCTATATCTTTAGGCACGCTCAAACCCTGCTCGCGGATGGCCTGCATCGCCCCAATGGCCTGAATATCGCTGGAAACGAATACTGCGCGTGGACGGTTCTCACCGAGACTCAACAGCCTCTGCATCGCAGTGTAGCCGGCCTCTTTGTTAAAACCGTCGGCCTCGTTCGCAAAATCGCAGGCGACAAAATAATCTTCATGAAAAGGCAGGTCATTTTTCTTCAGTGCATTTTTAAAACCGTCGAAACGAAGTCGGGCTGGAATACTTTTGAGCTGACCATCAATCATGGCGATAGGGGAGTATCCGGCCTCGATCAGATGCTGGGTGGCGTGGAATGCGCCATCGATGTTATCCACCGTGATGCTATCCAACTGTGGGTGGTCGCTGTCCACCAGCACGATCGGAAACTGGCTGCTCAAAAACTTGCTCACAAATTCGCGGTTGATTTCCAGTGAAACCAGCAGCACGCCATCGACTTTGCGTTCCTCAAGAGTTCGCCGCAGAAAAGTTTCCTTTTTATTCGTAATATCCACGCTGTATAAAATCAGGTCGTTCTTGTATTCAGTTATTTTGCTCTGAATGCCTCGCAGCAACTCAACAAAAAAATAGCCCGTAAAGAATGGAATGATACAGGCGATGGTGTTGGTCTTTTTACGGGCTAAACTCTGTGCAACAGTGTGAGGTTGGTAGTGAAGTTCCTTGATAGCCTTCTGAACTTTTCTTCTCGTAGCCTCAGAAATTTGCGGGCTATCGTTGATGACCCTAGATACCGTTCCGATTCCGACGCCAGCTTTTTTAGCAACGTCGTAGATAGTAACTGGCATAGCCTTCGGGTTTAATCTGCAAAAATGATTGGTCTCAAATCGAAAGGAAACGAGCAGCTGGAAGTGCTTCCAAGCGACAGGGTAAGTATAAAAAATAAAATACCATTTGTCAAGATTTTTCTTTGCCGATGTTAATTTTTTGGCAAAGCGCGTCATTTTAAAATGACCTTGACTTTTTATATAGAAATTTTATATTTAGAACGTCAAAACTCCAATATGGCGGTGTAGCTCAGCTGGCAGAGCAGCGGAATCATAATCCGCGTGTCGGGGGTTCGACTCCCTCCACCGCTACTCAAAAATAGATGGGGCTGTCTAAAAAGGGAGGAAATTGTCATTGCGAGGAGCGATAGCGACGAAGCAATCCCATCATTTTGAGCACAAAATCATGAGATTGCTTCTCCCGAAGCGTCGGGATCGCAATGACATACACCTTTTTCGACAACCTTACCCAGGAGTAAAAAGAATGAACACGCCCCTCGTCGCCATTGGTGGATTTCTCGCCATCCTCGTGTTGCTGGTTATGCTGCGTGCTAAAACCGGCAACAAGCTGGATATCAAAAGTTCCGACATCGTGCTGGCGCTCGTTCCAATCGGGCTGTGGCTGTTTCTTTCCGGGAAAGTTCAGGAATTCGCTTTCGGTGATTTCAAAATCGTGGCCGCCATCAAAGACGCCTCAAAATCGCCGGTTGCGGCGCAGGTCACCGAACTGCCGGTCGTAAGTTTACAAACGGAATCAAAAGGCAGCGTGGATCAGATTCCGAATTTGATTGCCAAAAAGAGTGAAGCCCTGAGTTTTCGGCTGAGACACGGCGGTTACTACGACGGTCCCGCTATCAGCGAGTATTTGACCCGCCTCACGCAGTACCAGTTTTTGCGTTACGTCATCGTCAACGACGCCGATGGCAGTTTTTTCTGCTTGGCTGATTCACGCCAACTGGCCGCGTTGCTGCGGGAATCCTATAGCTTCGACGAAGATTTCGCAAGGTGGCTAAACTCCGGCGATAAGACTCAACTTGCCGGGCTGCCGGGTTTCATTTCCGTCGAGCAGGCGATGATGAAAACCTCCAACCGCCGGCGCGCGTTGCAGCTCATGGATTCGCTCGACGTTCAAACCCTGCCGGTCATCGACGACGGACGGAGATTCATCGGCATCATCGATCGTTCCAAACTCACTGCCAGTATGCTCATCGACATCGCCGACAAGGTGGAAGCGTCGCAATAGTTGAAAATGCGAAAATCGAAATACGAAAAACTAAACAAATTCGAAACTCAAATATTAAATCACAGAAACGTGAAGCCTGTGTTTGGCGGGTTTTGAATTTAGATATTTGAATTTGTTTCGAATTTCGAGTTTAGGATTTCGGATTTCAACTGAACCTTCTCCCAAAAACATCTTGAAAATCGTTTCATCGCGCATTAAATTCTAACCGCGAAATTTCAAAAAAATTCTTTGTTTGATTAAAAGAGGATAAGTATGGCTGCCAAAACTAAAAAAACCGCAATAGAAGAATTTGAATACAAAGCCGAGATGAAGCAACTGCTTCATCTGATCGTCCACTCGCTTTACACCCATCCCGAAGTGTTTCTGCGCGAGCTGATTTCAAACTCATCCGACGCCCTCAACAAAATCCGCTTCCGCATGCTCACCGATTCCAACGTGGTGGACAAAGACGCGGATTTGAAAATCACTATTGAGGTGGATTCCAAAGAGCATACTTTTTCCATCGAAGACACCGGCATCGGCATGACCAAAGATGATCTGGTCAATGAAATCGGTACGGTGGCGCACTCCGGCACGTTGGAGTTTTTGAAGAAAATGCGCGAAAACGGCAAGTCGGCGCTCGACGCCAATTTGATTGGGCAGTTCGGCGTGGGATTCTATTCGGTGTTCATGGTCACCGATGAAGTCATAGTCGAAACGCGCCACGCCGATCCGGACTCTAAAGCTTATCGCTGGAAATCAGATGGCGCTGGCAAGTTCACCATCGAACAAATCGATCGCCAAGCCCGCGGCACCAGCATTTCCTTCAAACTCAAAGAGGAACACCAAGAATTCAGCGAAGACTATCGCGTCAAAGCGATCATCAAAAAGTATTCGAACTTTGTGGACTTCCCGATTCTTGTTGGCAAAGAAAAAATCAATGCCGTGAGCGCGCTCTGGCATAAGCAGAAAGATCAAATCAAAGAAGAGGAACTGACGGAGTTCTACAAATTTATCTCCAACGATTTCAGTCCGCCACTGGGACATCTGCAGTTGTCTATCGAAGGGCAGGTCAATTTTAAAGCGCTGATTTTTGTCCCGGAAACCGCGCCGCCGTATTTCATGCGCGAACATTTGGAGCAGTCGCTTCACTTATACTCCAACAAAATTTTCATTCAATCTGATTGCAAAGAGCTGCTGCCGGAGTATCTGCGATTTTTGAAGGGCGTGGTCGATACCGAAGACCTGCCGCTCAACGTTTCGCGCGAGGTAACGCAATCCAGTCCGGTGATGACGAAAATCCGTAACGTGATCACCACGAAAGTGCTGGCGTTTCTGGAAGAGTGGGCGAAGAACGAGAAAAACAAGTACGAAAAATTTTACAAAAACTTCGGGGCGATTTTTAAGACCGGCGTAAACAGCGATTTCACCAACAAGGATAAAATCGTTAACTTGCTGCGCTTCGAATCGACGAAAATGGCGAAGGGCGAGTGGACGCCGCTGCTGGAGTATGTTTCGCGGATGAAGCCGGAGCAGAAGGAGATATATTATCTCTCCGGGGAGAATCGCGAGGCCATCGAGCGGAATCCGAATCTCGAGTACTTTAAAAAGAACGATCTGGAAGTGCTGCTGCTCACCGATCCCTTCGACGTTTTTATCGTACCGTCGCTGCATGAGTACAACAAAAAGCAGCTCAAGTCCATCGATCAGGCGGACCTCGAAATCAAGTCGGATGAGGCGGCGCAAAAGGAAGCGTTGGGTGAGGATTTATCCAAACGGCTGATCGAGATTTTCAAAAAGACTTTGGGCGACAAAGTCGAAGATGTCATCTCCTCGAAACGGCTGGTGGATTCCGCGGCGACACTGGTCGTTGGCAAAGAGGGGATGGACAAGCAGATGGAAAAAATGATGAAGCTGATGAACAAAGACTACACCGGCTCAAAGAAAATTCTCGAAATCAATTTCTCGCATCCGCTGATTAAAAACTTAGGCAAGCGCATCATTGCCGATGAGAACGACCCGGTGCTGCGCAACAGCATCATGCAATTGTACGAAGGCGCGCTGCTCATCGAAGGTAATTTGAGTTCGCCGACGGAGTTTGTGAGCCGCATGACGGAGTTGATGGTGGCGGCGACTCGGTAGTGAACGTGGAGTGTGGCGCCATGCGTTTGTTCATGTTATTCTCTCAACTCTCCACCATCACTTGTCTTACATTTCCAATTTAAAACTATCCCCATATTTCGGGATCACCACCTGCCATCCCAGCACTGAGCGGATTTTACCGGCCAGCGCTGCAGCCGCCTCCGGCTCGCCGTGCACCAGAAACGTTTTCTCCGGCGGGCGGTTCAATCCCATGAGCCAGGCGAGAATCTCGTTGTAGTCGGCATGGCCGGAGTACCCCGAGATCATCTCTACCCTGGCGCCGACTTCCACTTGCTGGCCGTGAATTTTCACGGTAGGCTGGCCATCGAGGATGGCGCGCCCGCGCGTGCCCTCGGCCTGGTAGCCGATGAATAAAATGGTGTTTCTCTGATTCGATAGTCGTTTCAACAGATGGTGCAGAACGCGCCCTCCAACGAGCATGCCGCTGGAGGAGATAATGATCGCGCGGCCCTTCACCTCGTCGATGGCTTTGGATTGTTTGCGCTTGCGGGCAAACGTGACGTTGCGCGGTTCGAGAATGTGCTTGCCGTTCAGCTCCAAAACCTTTGCTTCCAAATCGTAGTCACTCTTGTTGCGCTCGAACACGTCGGTCGCGTTCAACGCCATGGGGGAATCCACGTAAATGGGCAGCGGCGGGATTTTGCCCTGCTCCTCCAGCTCGCGGATATCGAACAAAAGAGTTTGCGTACGGCCCACCGCAAACGCCGGGATCAGCAGCACGCCGCCGCGCTCCACACTTTGATTGATGACGCGGGCGAGGTCTTCTTTGGCAGAATTTTGTTCGTGCAAGCGGTCGCCATAAGTGGACTCCAGAATTAAGTAATCCACGTTGAAGACTTGCACGGGATCGCGCAAAATGGGAACCGCTGGCCGACCCAGGTCGCCGCTGAAGAGAATCTTGCGCGATTCGCTGCCGTGGCGCGTTTTGAATTCCACAAATGAGGAGCCGAGAATGTGGCCGGCGTCTTTGAATTTCACGCGCAACTGATCGGCAAGATAAAAATCCTCCCCGTAGTAGAGCGGCTGAAATTTCGTCATCACGCGTTCGGCATCTTTGACGCGATAGAGCGGCAGGGCCGGATCGTGTTTGGTGAAGCCCTTTTTGTTGGCCCAGCGCGCGTCTTCCATTTGAATGTGAGCGCTATCTTTGAGCAGAATTCCTGTTAGATCTTTGGTGGCGTGTGTGCTGTGAATCGGCCCAGAAAAGCCGTCGCGGTGAAGACGCGGCAGGTAGCCGCTGTGATCGATGTGGGCGTGGGTCAGAAACACGCGAGCGATTTCCTTGGGTGGTACGGGAAAGGTCTCCCAGTTTTTGAGGCGGTTCTCTTTCGTGCCTTGAAACATGCCGCAGTCAATCAGAAACGTCTGTCCCAAAATCTCGAACAGAAAACGCGAGCCGGTGACGGTTTCGGTGGCGCCGTAGAATGTGAGGTTTGACATGAGGGCTTCCTTTTGATATTTGCTGGAATAAGAAGCTAACCTTACTTAGAGAAGGTTAGCTTCTTAATTTTTGGTGCAATGAATTAATGAAGTTTTAAGTAAAAAACAATCTAAAGATTGAGCCTTCATAAGTCGCCAGCAATCGAATTTTTGCTTGCTAAAGAATAGAGTGATTTTTATAATAGCTTAGTCGCGTGTTTATAAGTATGGAGCTTCATTATTTGCGCGAAAATTAAGGAGATTGGAATGGCTCACACTTTGGTAATCGAGCATGACGTCTATAAAGCTCTTCAGGAATCATTTGGCGAAAAGTCGTTGAATGAAAAATTTAACCAGATCTTACCTCGATTTAATTTCCCCTCAGTTGAAAATCGTAAACACAGGGCTGTTCCAGAGACGGTCGCGGCTGCTATGTGGTTAAATAAGTCTGCCAGTAATGATGATGTAACTAATTATCTTATTATTGATATTGGCGCAGGCACAACGGACATTACGCTATATAGATATTCGGACACTAATTATGACAAATTTCCGATTTACGGCACAAATTGTATCATAATTGCTGGGGACGATTTTCTATCAGAGTTTATCCAATGGTTGGCAGTACAATACCAATGTAAAAGACTTGAATCGACAACAGACATGATAAGGAAAGTTAGAGACGCGAAAAACCGTTTGCCCTCTACTGCAAAAACACAAAAATATAGATTGGGATCAAAGACAATCGAATTAGACTTTGACACTTATAAGAACCAAATCTTGCTTGGAAATTTTAATAAGATTTTTGACAGAATTAATGAAGCATTTAAAATGGCTTTTGCGAAAGATAAAACTCCGTCTAGTTGGCGCGAAATGAAAACTGTAATTATAGGAGGGGGTGGGAAAATCCAGGGAATCGAAGGGCTTTTTAAGGATAGACAACTTAGAGACTTTGTTAAGCAAAAATTTATTGAGCCGTACATTCCAACAAATGCAATAATACCGATCAACGAAAATTTTACGTTTTTAACGATTGCATATGGCCTTTCCTATCCCGTTGCCGAATTGCCATCAATTCGTTGGCCTGAGGAAATTAAAAGTAAAGAAAATGGGCATAATCGTGAGGAAAAAAGAGAGTACGACATACTTGACCTTTATCGTGAGTAGTGTCGGCTATTTTATGACAATGTACTCCTAAGTTAAGGTCACAACTTCCTCCGCCACCACCTCCGCACCATTAATGGCAATCTCTTTCCAATGAGGAGGGTGTTCCAGTAATTTTCTCAAATACGGCTCCCAGTTCCCCGACCAAAACTCTTCCCGCGGCAGAAACTCCGCCACGGCAAATTCCTGCAGGCCGCGCACTAAATATTCGTATTCGACGAACTCATCCCGCGAGGTATAAAGCAGCGGCACGTGGTTGGCGATGATTTCGGCCACCAAACCGTAGCCCGGTTTGGAGACGACGGCGTCGCAGGCGTTGGTCAACTCCGGGAAACGGGTGAAATTCGGCGGGAGATCAATCGTGTTGCGATAAATTCGTCCCAGTCCGAGGGTAATGAACTTCACGTCCAAGATCGCTTCCAATCTTTGGAAATCGACTTCTGCGAGATCGCCGGCGCGAAACGCCACCAGCGCCAACTTCGGACGCTGCTTTGCCTCAATTCCGAGTAGTTGCCAGACTTCCTCTTTTGGCATTGACGCTTTGCGCGCAATCAGTGGAATGTCTTTGATATTCGGAAACGCCGAGAGGTCGCCATAAAATGGCAGTCGCAGCAGCAAACTCGCTTTGGCATAAGATGCTCGAATTCTCGCGATGAGTTCAGCGAACTGGGGAATCTCTTCGACATACTCCTGATAAATCCAGTCCCACGAAAAATTCGCTAGCGCCACGCCGGGAATGCCGGCGGCTTCGGCCACGTCAAATGCCAGCGGTGGAATGTCTGCGATGATCAGCCGCGCGTTCACTTCCCTCACAAACGCCGCTTCATGCTTCACGAGCGTCTCCTTGTTTTCGTACAACGCCGCCACCTGCCGGTAGGTCTCCCACTTGTCGATTTTGAAACTGGTTTTTTGCACTACGCCAACATCCATCTTCACCGGATACAAAAAGTAGTTGGATGAAAGATTCAACTTAATCATCCAACTTGGGGCGTCGGTGCGGATGTGAAAAAATAGCTGCGGATTTTTTGCGAGTAAGGCACAGATGAGCTCGAGAGCGCGCGTGGCATGACCGTAGCCGTGCCCGCTGATGTAGTAAACGATGTTCGACATTTGCTGGCAAGTTTAGGAATCTTTGCTCAGAAATGCAAGCGTGTGGCTAATCCATTCCCCCTTTTTTAAGGGGGTGAGGGGGTTGTGCTCTTTTGGTCGCAGCCACACTTGGACAACCCCCTGTAGTCCCCCTTTTTTAAGGGGGACGATTTTGTATCCCCTTTGCTATGGGGGACTTTAATTTTCCCTTGCATTAAAAACAAAATCTTATTAACTATAAATCGACTTAAACTCAAGGTAGAGCCTCGTCTGTTTTAAATCGGAAGAGAAACGCGAATGCCCTCATTATGGGACGAACTCAATGCTAAGGTCTCGGCATTTTACAAGCAGGGGAATTACTCCAAAGCCATCAAGTTTGCCAAGCAGGCCTTAGACGTTGCTAAGCAAACTTTCGGACCGGATCACCCCAGTGTGGCCACCTCGCTCAACAACCTCGCCGGGATTTACAAAGCCCAGAGTGAATTGTCTGATGCCGAGCCGCTATATGAGCAAGCGTTGTTGATTCGGAAAAATGCGTTAGGTCCGGATCATCCCGCAGTGGCCGATTCACTCAATAATCTCGGCGTGCTTTACAAAGAATTAGGCGACTTTTTCGAGGCCGAGACCATGCACAAACAGGCGCTAACGATTCGCGAGAAATCCCTGGGCCAAGACCATCTCGACGTGGCCATCTCCCTCAACAATCTCGCGGTGCTGTACGATTCCTGGCGCAAATTTCCGGAATCGGAACAGATGCACATTCGCGCATTGCAGATCATCGAAAAAAATCTCGGTCGCCATCACGTGGTGGTGGCCACTTCCCTCAATAACCTCGCGGGCATTTACAAAACCCAGGGCATGTATGAGAAAGCCGAGCCGCTCTACCAGCGCGCCCTGGCCATTCGTGAGAAAATTCACGGTCCCAATCATCCCAGCGTGGCCATCGTGTTGCGCAATCTTTCCACTATGTACAAACGCGCCGGCCGCACGGACGAAGCGCAAAAGCTGAAAGACCGCGCGCGCGCCATCGAAGCGAAAAATAAATAATCTTCCCAATAAAATCTTCTTGATAATCAGATCAAATTTTGCTATATATCCGCCGCTCATAATTTCCACCAATTCCAATTGCGTTCAATTTAACATCCCATTTCATCTAACAAAACGGAGGAAGAGGAAATGCGATACGTTATTCTTATTGCGTCAGTCGGTTTGCTGCTTATCGGCTTTGGCTGTCAGCAGCAGACACAGATGGCAACCGTTGATCCGGTTGCCCAGGGCAAGTACCTCGCGATCATCGGTGGCTGCCACGATTGCCACTCGCCGAAAGTTTTTCTGCCGAACGGGGAGCTTCTACCCGACAGCACACGCCAGTTATCCGGACATCCGGCTAATGATCCCTATCCCACCTGGTCACCGGCTGACATGCAGCGCCACGCCATTGCGCTCACCAATCCACATTTGAGCGCGTGGGCCGGGCCGTGGGGTGTGAGCTTCGCCATCAATCTCACGCCGGATAGCACCGGTATGGCCGAGTGGACCGAAGAAGCTTTCATGCAAGCCATGCGCAGCGGCATGCACCAGGGTCAGCCCAATGGCCGGCCGATTCTGCCGCCCATGCCGTGGCAGGCCATAGGTCAGATGACGGACGGTGATATAAAAGCGCTCTGGGCTTATTTGCGCAGTATCCCGCCGATAAGCAACCAAGCGCCGCTGCCCGTGCCGCCGGCCGGCGCCCCGATGCCCGTACAATAATGAGACACTGCATTTTAAGGCTATTTCTGGCGTGTATCGCGATTTTCTCATGTCAAAAATCGGAGACACAAAAGCCCGAGGAGAAAATTCCAGGGGCGACCGTTGAACCGCAATCGACGATGGCCGAAGCTCCCTCCGGATCAGGCGGCGTGCTACGCGGGCAGGTGAAATATGACGGTCAGCCGCCGGCGCCGCAGAAATTACTGGTGGTGAAAGACGCCGCTGTGTGCGGCAAAATCAATCATGTTGATGAGCGCTTGACAGTGAGCGGAAACGGCGGCATCAAAAATGCCGTCGTTTATCTATCTACGATCACCGGCGGAAAATCTTTGACGGAATTGGG
>Ga0247727_10006910_pt1 | contig 21980 bp, 21 predicted proteins | sample WisWelCaveWW1625_FD_202498 | JGI IMG/M metagenome (GOLD analysis project Ga0247727, IMG submission 202498) | Biofilm microbial communities from Wishing Well Cave, Virginia, United States - WW16-25 | ecosystem: Environmental > Aquatic > Deep subsurface > Groundwater > Cave microbial mat | place...
AAATCGCCCGCGCTTACAATCGCACCAAAGCCCGGGAAGCGCAAACGCTCGAGCCTTATGCCATGTATCAAGCGGCGGACGTGCAGGTGTTTCAAGCCAGCGAGATCAACCCCGAATGGATACGCGAACGACTGGCGCGTGGGCTGTCGGTGGTCGGCGCGTTTCAGATCAACGTCGCCGATTGGGCAAACGACGCCAAATCCAGCGGCAAGATTGGCTATACCGTCGGCTCGATGGTCGCCAACCCCGATGGCGGCCATGCCGTGGTGATCGTGGGCTATGATATGGCGCAAAACGGTTTTCTCATTCGCAACAGTTGGGGCATGGATTGGGCGATGCAGGGATATGCCTGGATGAGCATCGGCTATCTTGAGCGCTATTTGATCAATGTCATGACGGTGGGCCGCGCCGAGGCGAAAAATTTATTGGTTACGCCCAACACGACGGCGCCTGAAAAGTTTGAAATTCGCGCGCATGGCCGGCTTGAAGCCGATGGCGCGATGACCGGATTTTTTAGTTTTATTTTAAATCAGCGCGGGATGAATAACGCGCCGATCAACGGGATTTATTACAAGATTTTTGACGCACAAAATCTCAGCGCGCCGCCCTATGAAGGCTGGGGTAAGCCCGGGGTTTTGGGATTCCCGTTCGTCGTGTCAAAACTGCGAACGCAGAGCGTGCATGTCGAAGTGACGATAACCCATGAGGATGGCGGCCAAACCACCGGCTCGCGAACGATTGCCGATATTTTTACCTGGTCGTCCGGGCCGATTATCCGGTAGTGATCGCTGAATGATGATGCTTTCGTTCCTCATTCATATTGATTAACGATGGCAAAAGAATCCGTATACATCGAAACGAGCCTAGTGAGTTATCTTACAGCAAGACCCAATCGTGATCTTGTCATTGCGGCTCATCAGCAACTCACCAAAGAATGGTGGGAAAACCGGAGAAATGACTTCGATTTATTCATTTCTCAGGTTGTGATGGAAGAAGCCAGCGCCGGAAACCCTGAAGCTGCTGCAAGAAGAGTAACCGCGCTTGAAGGCATTCCCTTCCTTGACGTTTCTAATGCAGCAATCAAGCTTGCAGATAAGCTCGTCAAAACTCATGCGCTTCCCAAGAAAGCAGCGCAAGATGCGCTTCATATTGGCGTTGCTTGTGTTCATGGTATAGATTATGTCCTTACCTGGAATTGCAAGCACATAGCTAATGCGCAGATGTATAGCGCCATTGACAAAACTTGTCGGGACGCAGGTTATGTCACACCAATTATTTGTACCCCGGTCGAACTTGGAGAGTAAACTATGCAAAACGATCCAATTGTTGAAGAAACGAGAGAAATTCGTAACCGTTTAGCCGCCAAATTTAAATATGATCTCAAAGCGCTGGGAGCATATTATCAGGCTAAACAAACGAAGGCTAATCAACGGGTAGTAACGCGGAAACCGAAATTAATAATAACAAACTCACAACACAAAGTTTCGGAGCTTCAAGCGTCGTTCGTACCTAAGGCTCGGCGAGTCAAAAATGTTTCTCGCCAGCAGGCGACTGCAGCGGCCTTGTATTAAAAATTATGCTTCCGCTTCTCATCCACAACGCCCGCCTCGCGACGCCCGTTGCTTCCAGCCATGGCGCGCCGAATTGGCAATTGACGGAAATTTTTCCGGCAGCGTTGTATTGTGAAAAAGGCCGCATCATTCGCGTTGGCAAAGAGCAGGAAGTGAGCAAAGGCCTTCCCGCTTGCGAAGCGTTGGATGCGAAACGGCAATTGATGACGCCCGGCCTGGTCGATTGCCACACGCACCCGGTGTTTTTTAATCTGCGGGCGCACGAGTTTGTGCAACGCGTGCAGGGCAAAACGTACAAAGAAATTTCAGCAACGGGCGGCGGCATTCGCTACAGCGTGCGTGATCTGCGGCAGGCCGATGACACGGCGTTGTTGCAGCGCGTTTTACAGCGACTCGATAATTTTTTGCAACACGGCACGACGACAATTGAAGCCAAAAGCGGCTACGGCCTGTCGTTGGAGCATGAAATCAAATCGCTCGAGATTTTGCAACAGGCCGCGAATCAACATCCGGTCGAAATCGTGCCGACCTTTCTCGGTGCGCATGAAGTGCCGGATGAATTTCGCGAACGCCGTGAAGATTATATCGAGCTGATCATTCATGAAATGATTCCGGCGGTGTCGCAAAAAAAGCTGGCGCGCTTTGCCGATGTGTTTTGCGAAGACCACGTTTTTAAAGCCGAAGAGGCGCGGCGAATTTTACAGGCTGCAAAGACCGCAGGTTTGTCTTCCAAAATTCACGCCGATCAACTGACGGCGAGCGGCGGCGCGGAAGTGGCGGTCGAAGTCGGCGCGATCTCGGCGGATCATTTGGAAAACACGCCGCCGGCGTTGTTTGAAAAGTTGCGCACGAGCGGCGTCGTGCCGGTGTTATTGCCCGGCGCCGATTTTTTTATTCGCGCGGCAAAATATGCCGACGCGCGCGCGATGATTGCCGCCGGTTTGCCCGTGGCCATTTCAACGGACTTCAATCCCGGCACGTGCATGACGGAGAATCTGCCGATGATCATGACGCTCGCTTGTTTGCATTTGCGTCTGACGCCGGCGGAAGCGCTCATCGCCGCCACTTTGCACGCGGCGCAGGCGCTGGCGATGGGGAACCAGATCGGCTCGCTCGAAGTTGGCAAACAAGCAGATGTGGTGATTTGGCAAGCGGAAACGGTTGCAGAAATTCCGTATCACTTTGCCGTGAATCTCGTGCATCGCGTTATCAAAAAAGGACGCATGGTCTGTTCGCGCGATCATGCGACCAAGCATTGAACCAGTGAAGGAGTTGTGGCTTTACCCATGAAGCTCAAAAGAAAAATAGCCGAACCGCTATTCGGTGTTGCTTGTTTCTGTTTGTTGTTGACGCTCGCCTGCAACAATGATAAAACCATTCCCTTGAGTTCCGGGCTGGCTGATCCGACGCAGCTCGGCCAGCGCCGGCAAACCACGACGATCGCCGCGCTGGACTCCACGGCGAGTAAAGTGGTGAATACCTTTGGCACCACCAATTTATTGCTGGGCAAATTCGACAATCTTGAGAGCCGCTTTCTGATGCGTTTTGCGCAATTAAGCCTGCCGGATACCGTCGCCGTGGTCGCGGCCTCGCTCAAGCTGCGCGGCACTTTGGTGCAGGGCAAAGGCGCCGATTTTGACGCCACGATTCATCAGGTCACGGCGGCGACTTGGGACTCGGGCAAGGTAACGTGGGGCAGCGGAAATTTTCCGGTGGCTTTCAATCCGGCGCCAATGAACACGCAACGCGTCAGTGCGGTCACGGGCGACTCAACCACTTTCAACCTCGACCCGGCCGTCGTTTCCTCGTGGCGCACCGTTGCGGGCCGGGAACAAGGCCTGCTCGTGCAAGCGCCCGGTGCAACGTTCATGAAAGCTTTTGGTTCGCATTTTAGCGCACCCAAACAACCGGTGTTAGAGCTGATCACGCTCAAGAGGGGGAATACAAAAAACGACACCACGCGTTTCTCGCCGACAGTTTCGATTTTTCTGTTTCAGCGCTTGTCGGCGCTGCGCCAGGGGCCGCTGTATATCGGTTTAGGCGAGCAACATGCGAGCACGCTTTTTTTTGACGTCAGCGCGCTTCCTAAAAACGTCACGATCAGCCGCGCGCTGGTGACGGTGGAAGTGGATACGCTCAATTCCGTTTTCTATTCCAGTCGCCTGGATCTGCAACTGGCTTACGTCGGCCCCGTCGAAGTTCCAAATTATAACTTTAATCCGCTGCGCTTCGATCCTTTCGGCTCCTATCAGGACACGCTGCGGACGGCCGAGCTGGACACCGTCGGGACCGCGGCGAAACAAGTGACGTTTGTCATTACCAACGCGGTGCAACAGTGGGTGGCCGATTCCCAAAACAACCGCGGCGTGCTCCTGTTTCCGGTGGCGTTTTCGGTGCGGGATTTGACCCGCGCGGCGTTCTACTCGCGCGAAACCGCGCTCACTCGCGCGCCGAAATTACAAATTGAATACACCTTGCCGCCACAGTGACGGCAGCGGCGCGTGATTTAATTCAGTTGTTTGTGTTTAACTCTTAAAATATTTTTTTGTTAAAATATGATTTCAATGAAGAAATTTCGGGTTGCCTGCCAGATGTTGATCGGTTTGATCGTGTTCGCCGAGGCCGTCTTTGCCGGTTCGATTTTTTCCCGGCGCGGCCTCGGCCTGCTGCGCTATCGCGATAACGTGCGCGCCATCGGCATGGGCGGCGTCGGCATCGCGCTGAACGACAGCATTTCCGCTTATTTCCTCAACCCGGCGAGTTTGACGCGCATTAATCTCACCCGTATCCAGGGCGATTTTCGTTACGAGCGCGCCAGCATTGATTTGGGTGTTGGCGATAACGGCCTGTTCAGCGACGGCGGCGTGAGCGGCCTCGGCCTCGCCATTCCGGTCAAGCTCGGGCAAGTCGTCGCTTTTGGCGTGCGGCCTTACAGCTTTAGCGATTTTCAGTTTGAGCGCAACGACAGCACGGCCACGGAAAGTTTGAGCAGCCTCGGCGGCATCAGCGAGCTTTACCTCGGTTATGCCCGCCAACTCGGCGCCCTGCGAATGGGGGCGACGGTGGATTTTTATTTTGGCCGTTTAGATCGCATCTGGCGATTGAATTATAATGACAGTGAAATTCGCAACAGCGAAGACGTGTTGAATCGCCAGGTCACCGGCGTCGGTTTGCATTTCGGCGCGCAGATGCAACCGGGACGGTGGCGCCTCGGCAGCGCGGTTGGCTTGCCGACTCGCCTCAACGTTACCACCGAGTTGAATACGCTGCCGGGTTTCACCGGCGTCATTGGCAAAAGTAAATTGAAACTGCCGTTTTGGTGGAGCGCCGGTGTGGGATATGCGCCGAATCGCCATTGGCTGTTGAGCGCCGATTATCGCACGCAAAAATGGGGCTCGGTTGAGCCCGCGGAGCTGCTCGGCGATCGCGGTGCGGACAGTTTCGAGCTGAGTTTCGGCGGCGAATTTATTCCGGGCTTCGACGCGCTCAGCGGTTATTTTAAACGGGTGAGTTATCGTTTCGGCGGCAATTATCAGCAATTGCCGTATGAAGAGCCGCTCGGGAAAAGCGTCAAACAGATGACGGTGAATTTCGGCCTCGGCTTGCCGTTCGGCCGCGGGTATAATCGTTTTGATCTCGCCGTCGAATTGGGCCGGCGCGGCAGCTTGACCGATAATTTCGTCAAAGAAAATATCGTGCTTTTGCACGTGGGCATTATCGGCAGCGAGCGGTGGTTCCAGCGCCCGAAGCGCCGTTAGTTTTTCGGTCTGACGTTAAATTTTAAATTGTCAATTTGCATTTTAAAGTTTATCACCCAGGAGGAGAGAAATGCAACATCTGGCCCAAAGCGATCCGGAAGTGCATCGCTCGATCATTCACGAAATCAAGCGGCAAAATGATAAACTCGAATTGATCGCCTCGGAAAATCACGTGAGCCGCGCCGTGCTCGAAGCGATGGGGCAGCCGATGACGAATAAATACGCCGAAGGTTATCCCGGCAAGCGGTATTATGGCGGCTGCGAGTACGTCGATCAAGTGGAAGATTTGGCCCGTGAACGGGCGCGCCGATTGTTCGAGGCCGAATATGCGAACGTGCAGCCGCACTCCGGCAGTCAGGCGAATATCGCGGCATATTTTGCGTTTCTCAAACCGGGCGACACCGTGCTCGGCATGAATCTCGCGCATGGCGGTCATTTGACGCACGGTAGCCCGGTGAATTTTTCCGGGCGGCTGTTTCGCATCGTGGCGTACGGCGTCAATCCCGCCACCGGCCGCATCGAGATGGACAACGTTCGCGAAGTGGCGCGGCGCGAAAAACCGAAAATGATCATTGTCGGCGCGAGCGCGTACTCGCGGCAATTGGATTACAAAACGTTTCGCGAGATCGGCGATGAAGTGGGCGCGAAACTTTTTGCCGACATCGCGCATCCGGCCGGCCTGATCGCCGCGAAATTGCTCGACAGCCCGCTGCCGCATTGTCACGTCGTCACCACCACCACGCATAAAACCCTGCGCGGGCCGCGCGGCGGCATGATTCTCATCGGCAAAGATGCCGAAAACGACATCGGCCTCGCCACGCCGAAAGGCCGGGCCAAGAAATGGTCGGAGATCGTTGACTCCAACGTTTTCCCCGGTTTTCAAGGCGGCCCGTTGATGCACGTGATCGCGGCCAAAGCCGTGGCCTTTCGCGAAGCGCTGCAACCGGAGTTTACCGAATATTCCCGGCAGGTGATTCACAACGCGCAGGCGCTGGTGCAAAAGCTGATGGATCTCGGTTACGATATCGTTTCCGGCGGCACCGACAATCATCTTATGCTGCTGGATTTGCGCAACCGCAAGCTCACCGGCAAAGACGCCGAAGCCGCGCTGGAAGCCGCAGGCATGACGGTGAATAAGAACATGGTGCCGAACGACCCGCAGTCGCCGACGGTGACCAGCGGCGTTCGCCTCGGCACCCCGGCGCTCACCACCCGCGGCATGAAAGAAAATGAAATGCGCGAAGTCGCTTTTTTGATGGACAAAATTCTCTCGGATATCAACAACGACTCGACGCTCGACCGCGTCCGCGCCCAAGTGCTCGATCTCAGCCGTCGTTTCCCGCTTTACCAGGATTTGCTATGACTTTAAATTTATCTTTTTAGCTTTTTTTCATTTTATCTTTTTTAACTTTATGCGTTGTCCATATTGCGAGTTTGCGGACAGCAAAGTCATCGACTCGCGCGCCAGCAATGAAGGCCGGGTGGTGCGGCGCCGGCGCGAGTGCCTCGCCTGCGAACGGCGTTTCACCACCAAAGAGTATGTCGAAGAAACGCCGTTGATGGTCGTCAAAAGCGACGGCCGCCGTGAGACTTTTGACCGCGACAAAATTCTGCGCGGCGTGCAAACGGCCTGCAGCAAGCGCCCGGTGTCGATGGATGCGATCAACCGCCTCGTCGATAAAGTGGAAAGCAGCCTGCGCGACAACAATCGCGAAGAAGTCAGCTCGCGCCAGGTCGGCCAACAGATCATGGCACAGTTGCGCGAGGTTGACGAAGTCGCTTACGTACGCTTCGCTTCGGTGTATCGTAAATTTCAGGCCAAGGAAGAATTTCTTGAAGAACTGAAAGGACTGGAAGAAAAACGCTGATGGATTCGGAGCAACCCAAAACTGAGCCCAACGCGGCGAAATCTGAAGAGAAAGAAATGCCGTTTCTTGAGCATCTCGAGGAATTGCGTTCGCGTCTCATCAAGGCGCTCGTGGCGGTGGTTTTTTGCGCGGCGGTGAGCGGACTTTATATTGGTAAGATTTTCAATTTTCTCGTTGAACCGTATAAAGATGCGATTATACTTGCCCAGGAAAAGAGAAAACAAAACGAGACCACTACCGGTTCGCGTAAGGACGCTTTGCCGGCCCAAGCGATTAAGCCGGCCAAAGAAAAAGAGCAAAGCCTGGCGGACTCCAGCTTGCGTAAAGATTCTTTGTCTGTGGAAGCGTTAGCGATTATGCTCGCCAAAGAAAAAGAACAAAGCCTAACAGACTCAAGCTCGCGTAAAGATTCTTTGTCTGTCCAAGCGATCAAGCCCGCCAACCCGCAAGAGCAAAAGCCGGAAATTTCGGATAACGTGCGTTTGATTTTTACCAACCCGACCGGTGGGTTCATGATCTATATGAAATTGGCGATTACCGTCGGCCTATTGTTTTCGATTCCGATCATTGTTTACCAGGTTTGGCAATTTATCGCACCCGGCTTATTGATGCGTGAGCGCCGGGTGGCCGTTTGGGTTGTTTTCTTTACGACGCTTTGTTTTTTGCTCGGCGCCTGGTTTTGTTATTACTTCGTCCTGAAATTCGGCTTGAGTTTTCTGCTGGGTTTTCAAACCGACATCCTGCTGCCGATGGTCTCCATCGACGAGTATTTCGGTTTCGTCACGATTTTAATTGTGGTTTTTGGCCTCGTATTTGAAATGCCTGTGGTCGCTTATTTCCTGACCAAAATCGGCCTGCTAACGCCGGAATTTATGCGCCAGAAACGGCGCTACAGCATCGTCGCCATTTTTGTCGCCGCCGCCGTGCTGACGCCGACAACCGATGTCTTCACGCTCATGATGCTGGCCGTGCCATTGATGGTATTGTATGAAATCAGCATCTGGGTGTCGAAAATTGCGCTGCCTGGAGAAATGAAAGCCGCGATTGGTGAAGCCGCGGCGAATTAGAGATTGGTAGCCGGCTGCTCGTTGCTGGTTACCTGGAAAGCAACCGGTAACGCGCAACCAGCAACCAGAAACGGAGTCATAAATGAGCATTAAAGCTGATCGCTGGATAAAAAAAATGGCGCTCGAGCAAAGCATGATCTCGCCGTTCGAGGAGAAACAGGTTCGTCAGGGCGTGATTTCGTTTGGCCTCTCTTCGTATGGCTATGACGTCCGCATCGCCGACGAATTTAAAATTTTCACGAACGTTTTCAGCGCCGTCGTCGATCCAAAAAATTTTGATCCGAAATCTTTTGTTGATTTCAAAGGCGAGGTTTGCATCATCCCGCCGAATAGTTTTATTTTGGGGCGCACGGTTGAATACATGCGCATTCCACGCCAGGTGATGACGGTTTGCGTCGGAAAATCGACCTACGCCAGATGCGGGCAAGTTGTCAATGTCACGCCGTTGGAACCGGGATGGGAAGGCTACGTCACGCTGGAAATTTCCAACACCACGCCGCTGCCGGCAAAAATTTACGCCAACGAAGGCATCGCCCAAATTCTCTTTTTTGAAAGCGACGAGCAGTGTATGGTTTCGTATGCGGATAAAAAGGGAAAGTATCAAGCGCAACAAGGCGTGACGTTACCCAAAGTGTAGTTCGTTCGTAGTCGCGCCTTCAGGCGCTAATCTTTGATTTCCTAAGCAGTTTTTAAAAGGCGCGATATGCCTCTAAAGGGGCCACTACAAACGTTTTTGTTAAGAAAGCACAACCCCTCATGACAGCCAACGGCAAAGTCGATTTGCACATTCACACCAACCAATCCGACGGCCTGCTGCCGCCGGAAAAGGTGGTGCAACTGGCTGCCAGAGCCGGATTACGCACGATTGCAATCACCGACCATGACGAAGTCGGCGCGCTGGAGGCCGCGATCAGCGCCGGCGAGCCGCTCGGCGTGGAAGTGATTGCCGGCGTTGAGTTGAGCGTTTCGCACAATGGTTTCGACATTCATATTCTCGGCTATCTTCTCGATTTTCATCACCCACGTTTGCTGGAGTTTCTCACCTTTTTTCAAGGCGAGCGCGTGCGGCGCGTGCACCACATTTTGGAAAAATTAGCCGCGCAAGGTTATGTCGTGCCGCTGGAAACGGTATTGCGTAAAGCCGGCAAGGGCAGCATCGGCCGGCCGCACATTGCCGACGCGCTGGTGGAATCCGGGCATGTCTCTTCATATTATGAAGCGTTCAACCGTTTCATCGCCGACGGCAAGCCGGCATTCGTTCCCAAAGTTCGCATCTCCGCCGCCGAAGCCGTGACGATCATTCATGAAGCGAGCGGCCTCGCTTGTTTGGCGCATCCCGGACAAAATTTAACCGAGAGCGTCATTCTCGACGTCATCAACGCCGGCGTGGACGGCATCGAAATCGTGCATCCGAAACACTCGCCGACGCAACGCGAGCTTTATAAGCAATTGACGAAGACGTATAATTTGCTCGAAACCGGCGGCTCGGATTTTCACGGCGGCCGCAAAGAAGATGAACGCTTGGGCGATTTTGTGGTCGAATATGAAAAAGTGGAAAAACTGAAAGCGCGGCAGCAACAATTATTGAAATAAGTAAAAGCAAAGATAAATGTCATTCCGTAGGAATCCTTTTCAGTGCCAGCACTCTTTTCGGATTTTAAAAGGATTCCTTCTGACATTAATCTAAGGTTGTATCAATATGTCTCTAAAATACAAAACCCTCACCGTCGGCCCGTTTGCCATGAATGCTTACATTCTCTGGTGCAACAAAACGTTGGCAAGCGTTCTTATTGACCCGGGCGACGAAGCCGACCTCATTCTGCAAACCGTTGCGGAATTGAAAGTCAAACCCGAACGAATTGTGCTGACGCATGCGCACATCGATCACGCCTGGCATGCGAAAAAAGTGCAGGAGAGTTTGCAACTGCCGCTGTTCATGCACCGCGAGGATTTGCCGCTGCTGGAGCGACTGCCCTATCAAGCGCAAATGTTCGGCTTTCCGCCGCCGGTGCCGCCGCGTGTTGACGGTTTTCTCGCCGAAGGCGATGAGGTGCATTTCGGCGACGTGCAAATGAAAATTCTACACGCGCCCGGCCATTCGCCGGGAAGCATCGTGCTTTACGGCGACGATACCGCCGTTGATGGCGATGTGCTCTTTCAAGGCTCGATCGGGCGCACGGATTTGCCTTCCGGCTCGCATGAAACTTTAATGCATTCGATTCGCCAAAAGCTGATGACGCTTCCCGACCACACCCGCGTTTTACCGGGGCATGGCGAAGAGACGACGATTGGGATCGAGCGGAAGGGCAATCCGTTTTTGCAGGAATTGGGTTGGAATCGGTGACCTGGCGAAAGCAAAAAGAAAATGTCATTCTGAAAGAATCTTTTTTACTGCAAAAGATCAACTTGGAATTGAAAAGGATTCCTCCTGAACGACATGATTATTTTTTCATATTATAGTTTCCCCCGCCGGAGGTGAAATCCAACTTTGATTTTGCCACCAAGGAGAAAGGCTTCATGATCACTCTCGAAGACGTCAAGAAAAACGCACTCGTCGATGCGTACATTGCGCGCGCGGATCAGTACCTCGAAGTCATCGGCTATACCGAGCATGGCCGCCGGCACTGCGGCCTAGTCGCGAAAAATGCGCGCGGCATTTTGCTTGATCTCGGTCTCACGGAGCGCGAAGCCGAGTTGACGGCGATTGCCGGATATTTGCATGATATCGGCAATGTGTTTAATCGTGTCAATCACTCCTTCACCGGCGCGGTGCTGGCGCACACCTTGTTGCTCGGCATGAATATGGAAGTTGATGAAATTACCCAAATTGTCGCCGCCATCGGCAGTCACGACGAAGCGAGCTGCGAGCCGGTGAGCAATATTTCTGCGGGTTTGATCATCGCGGACAAATCCGACGTGCACCGCTCGCGCGTGCGCAATCCGGCGATGATCAAATTCGACATTCACGACCGCGTCAATTATGCCGTGGAAAACAGCAAGCTGCAAGTGGACCGCGAGAAGCGCGTCATCGCGCTCGATTTGATCATCGACACCAAAATTTCTCCGGTCGCGGAGTATTTTGAAATTTTCCTCTCGCGCATGCTCTACTGCCGCCGCGCCGCAAATTTTTTGAGCTGCGAGTTTAGTTTGGTGGCAAATGGGAATCGGTTGTTGTAAAATATCAAAAATTCCCACCGACAAAAATCTTGACTTTCTTGGCTCCATTTGATATATTGTAAAGCCATGCTGCCGAAGTGGTGAAACTGGTAAACGCGCTGCGTTCAGGGCGCAGTGGGCGTACGCCCTTGGGGGTTCGAGTCCCCCCTTCGGCACTAATGAAGCCAGAATGAACAATTCTGGCTTTTCTTTTGGAGAGAGAGAATTTATATCTGGACAATTCGATAAAGCCGGATATTAGAAATTTAAAAATGCCAAAGCCAGAAGAAAAACAGATTGCGTACAATCGCAAAGCCCGGCACAATTATGAATTGCTGGAAAAATATGAGACAGGCGTCGTTCTCGCCGGCACGGAGGTGAAAAGCCTGCGTGACGGGCGAGTGAATTTTAAAGACTCGTATGCCGCTTTGCGCAACAACGAAGTGTGGCTGTATGGCATGCACATCAGCCCTTATTCGCACGGCAATATCAACAACCACAATCCGGAACGCGACCGCAAATTGCTGTTGCATCGCAACGAGATTCGCCGGCTTATCGGCAAAACCAAAGAAACCGGTTTGACGCTGGTGCCGCTGCAGCTTTATTTCAAGAATGGCAAGGTCAAGCTTGAATTGGCGCTGGCGAAGGGCAAGAAGGAATATGATAAACGCGAGGCCATCGCCAAGCGCGAAGCCGATCGCGAGAAAAAGCGCGTCTTCAATGCCCGGCGCGAACGGAGTGCAAAACTTTAGTTTTGCAACGCTGAAGTCCATTATTAAATTTTCAGGCAAGCTGAAAACCAAAGCCTCGCAAACGGGATAGCGCCCCCAAAAAGTCTTTGAACGCGGATTACGCAGATGACGCGGATTCTATTTTTTGTTTTATCCGTGTTTAAAAAGGATAAATAAAATTTATGCCAAACCTCTACGACGAACTTTTGCAGCGCGGTTTCATCCAACAAGTTTCCAATGAAACCGCATTGCGCCAAAAACTGGCTGAAGAGAAGATCACTTGCTATATCGGCTTTGATCCGACCGCGGATAGCTTGCACGCGGGGAGTTTGGTGCAAATTATGGCGCTCGCTTTTGCGCAGCGTTACGGGCATAAACCGATTGCCATTTTAGGCGGCGGCACGACGATGATCGGCGACCCGAGCGGCAGAACGGAGCTGCGCCAAATGCTCACCCGCGAGAAGATTGCGGCGAACGGCGAAAGAATTAAGGGCCAGCTTAGTCACTTTCTCGATTTCGACGGCGGTCGCGCGCTTATGATTGACAATGCGGATTGGCTGCTGAGCCTGAATTATATCGAATTTCTGCGCGACATCGGCCGGCATTTTAGCGTCAACCGCATGTTAGCCGCGGAGGCCTATAAAGCACGTTTGGAAACCGGACTCTCGTTTATCGAATTTAATTATCAAATTTTGCAGGCGTATGATTTTCTGATGCTATACCGCCGCTACGGCTGCACGTTGCAAATGGGCGGCAACGATCAATGGGGCAACATTCTGGCCGGCGTCGATTTGATTCGCCGTTTGGAAAGCATCGAGGCCGAGGCGTTGACCACACCGTTGATTACGACGGCCGACGGCAAGAAAATGGGCAAGACCGCAGCCGGCGCGGTTTGGCTGGACGCGGAAAAATTTTCGCCGTATGATTTTTATCAATACTGGGTGAATGTTGATGATCGCGACGTCGGGCGGTTCTTAAAATATTTTACGTTTCTGCCGCTCGACGAAATCACGTTACTCGAAGCGCTGCAAGGCGCGGATTTGCGCCAAGCGAAAGCGGCGCTGGCTTTTGAAGTGACGAAGAATGTGCACGGCGAAGCGGCGGCGCAACAGGCGCGCGAAGCGGCGCAAGCCTTGTTTGGCGCGGGCGCGGCCTCGGATAACGTGCCGCAAATTCATTTGCCCAGGAAAAATTTTCAGCAGGGAATAAGCGTAGTTGATTTGTTCGTCGCGGCGGGTTTGGCCAACTCAAAAAGCGACGCGCGGCGGCTTATTGTGGGTGGCGGCGCGAATGTAAATCAGCGGCGCATTCAGACGGTCGAGGAGATCGTCGATTTGAACGACGTGCAAGACGGCGCTTTGTTATTGCGCGCCGGCAAGAAAAGATATCTGAAGGTTGTCGTTACGGATTAATTAGGTTTGACGCTGGCGGCGATATCGGCCATGTCTTTATCAAGCGCGCGCACCGTTTTTATATCTGTCACTTTGAAGTCGTATTCGTTGACGTAAACTTCCTTGAGTTGCCCTTTTGCCGTTTCAATCTGGAAGCGGTAAAACCAATGCTCATCTTCATAACGGAGCCGCCAACGCAAAATCACGCCGCGCACCGCCGCTTTTGCTGCCAAGGCCGCGCGCTTTTGTGACAACATGCGCGCCTGCAGCCTCTCGCGGCCGGTGACCGCATCGATCAGCACGGTGTCGATCATGCTCGTATAACCGTCAATAACGGTTTTGCACAGCGTATCGCTGCGCATCACGTAAACTTCGTAAACCGTCTTGGCCGGCTTGACTTTGCGCTCGGTAAACTCAACGCGCCCGGCGCCGACTTTGGCCAAAGCAATTTGCTGGGCCCGCTCCTCGCCGAGCAACCGGCGATTTTCTTTTTGACCCCAACCGCTCTTGATCTCACCAAAAACCAAAATGCTCAAAATCCACAGCGTCAGTTTCATATATTCTCTTCCATAAGATGGTTGAGCGAAAGCCGTCAATTCATCAGGCGCCTTTTTTAAGGTTGCGTGACCGGCAAAGCAACATATTAAATATACGACAGGGAGGAGCGATTTGCGGAAAAAATATGACAAAAGCAGAAACTGTTTTGCAGAAAATTAATGGCGGCGGATTTGTAAGGTGAGCAAATCTTTCGGCGTGTTTAAATTGAATAACGCCTGTGAATCGCGTAGCGGGATAACATGAAAATTCAAACGAGTCAAAACCGTTTGCACGCGGCGCTCTTGATTTTGCAGCGCGCCGGTAACGACTGGCAACGCAGTTTTTGACCACAGCGCGCAGAGCGGCTGCAGTCCTTCGGCAGTTTGCGGTAGGACGACTTGTGTGGAACGTGGCGCGGCGAGAATTTCCGCAATCGTAGAATTTTGTAAATTCGGAAAATCGCAGGCGAGGAAAAAATTCCATTCAAAAGTTGAATGCCGCAAACCGGCGTGAATTCCCGCCAGCGGGCCGCAGCCGGGATATTCATCAGATAGCGTTGGCAATTTTAGATGCGCATATAGGTCTGGGGCATTGGTGACGAGAAAAATTCTTGATGATGGTGGAATCGCGGCGATAACGCGTTCGAGGATCGACAGGCCATCCCAAATAAAAAGGGCTTTATTCTGGCCAAAGCGCCGGCTTTGGCCGCCGGCTAAAATGTAGAAATGCACTTCAATGAAAGATCGTTTGTTTCTTGGGGCCGTCAAAAGTCACTTTGCACTGGTTCAAAACTTCACGTCCTAAAATATGCAATGGAATATTATGTGATCGTTACAGATCAATTTATCTCTTTCGCAATGAAAAGCAAGCGCTATAATGACGCCGGTAGGTTGTCCGCAACCACGGGAGCCAAAACCTCCACCACCGCATTATAATCCGGAATCCCGCACGCCGGATCGACGACGCCGCGGCGGATGAGATGATTGCCCTCCGGCCAATGCACCTGCAAATTGCCGGGGCGAATCGACACAATCTTGACACGGCCCTGAAACTCGCCGAGGGCGTTTTTGAGCGTGATCGTTGCGCCGTTCAGTAAATTTAGTTCTGCCGCATCTTCCGGGCTGATAAAAATTTCATCGCGACGGCTGCCGGTCAGCGGATCGTAGTCGGATTGCACCATCGAATTGAATTGTTTGCCGCGCCGCGTCGTCATATAAAATTGACCGCGCGCTAATTTTCGTTCCGGCGGCGTCAGCGCCGCGAAATGCGCTTTTTTATCGGTTGTCGTGAAATGCGGCCCGTCGCAGAGACGCATGCCGCCCCACTGCACGGCGTCGCCCTGCTTTTTGAGATATTGAATGCCGACATAAAACGGCACCGCCTTCGCGATCTCGTCGCGAATCTGCTTGGCATTTTCAAAATGAATTTGCGCGCTGCGCTCCGGATAAACCCGTTGCGCCAGTTCCATAAAAATTTCCCACTCCGCTTTCGCCTCGCCGATGCGCCTTCCCGGAATTTCCGGCGAAAAATAAATCATGCGTTCCGTCGAAGTTTCCGTGCCGCCGCCGGCTTGCTCGTAACGCGTTCGCGCCGGCAACAGCACCACGGTGTCGGCCGGCTCAACGAACATTTGCGGCGAGAGCACGATGTCCTGATGCACCCGCAGCGGCACGCGTTGCAGCGCGGCGCGCACAAAATCTGGCTCCGGCAGCGTTTCGAGGAAATTGCCGCCGGCGGCATAGAGCAGATCAAGCTTGCCCTCGTGCGCCGCGTTGATCATTTCCACCGCGTTCAATCCTTTCGCCGCCGGCACGGGGAAGCCCCACAATTTTTCAAAATGCTGCGCGCTTTCTTCCGCCACCAGCACGCCGCCGGGAAATTGATTCGGCACGCAGCCGACTTCGGCGCCGCCTTGCACGCCGCTATGGCCGCGAATGGCCATCAACCCGCAGCGCGGGCGGCCAATAAAACCGCGCGCGAGACAGAGGTTGATGATCGCTTTCACATTCTCGACGCCGTTGGCATGTTGCGTGATGCCCATGCTCCAAATAAAAATGCCGCTTTGCGCTTTCGCCAGCATCTCCGCGAAGCGCAACATTTCCTGACGCGAAGTTCCCGCGGATTTTTCCAACAGTTCCCACGGCTGTTGGGCGAGCGTTTGTTTTAATTCCTCAAAGCCGGTGCCGTGAGCGCGAATGAAGGCCGCGTCGATCCAATCGCGCTCAATCAGCGCTTTGACGACGCCGTTTAAAAAGGCCAAATCGCCGCCGATATGAACTTGAAAAAACGCGTCGGCGAGTTTGGTACCGAACAGCGCGCTTTCAAAAACCGACGGCACCCAATAACGCTCCAATCCCGGCTCGCGATAGGGATTGATCACGACGATTTTCGTGCCGCGTTTTTTCGCGTAGTACATGTATTTCGTGGTCACCGGCTGGTTGTTCGGCGTGTCGCTGCCGATGAAAACGAGCAAATCCGTGCCGAGCCAATCCTGATAAGAGCAGGTCGAGGCGGAGACGCCGAGCATTTGTTTGAGCGCGACGGTGCTGGGCGCATGGCAAATGCGCGCCGAGTTGTCGATATTGTTGGTGCCCAAAAAACGCGCGACTTTTTGCGCCACGTAATAAACTTCATTGGTCAGGCCGCGCGAGGTGAGATAAAACGCGAGCCGCTGCGGTGTCGTTTGGCGAATGCGATCGGCAATGACGCCATACGCTTCGTCCCAACTCACACGGTTGAAACCGTATTCGCCTTTTTTTCGGATGGCCGGATAAGGCAGCCGGCCCAACTCGCGCAGTTCGGCCGCATTTTTCTTGGCCAGGGCGGCAGGCTCTTCAAGCAAACGTATATCGAGCGCCGCGGCCGTATTCAAGCGCAGGAGATTGAGCCGCACCATGCATAAATGCACGCCCTTCATGGTGAAATCGCGAACGCCGGTGGTGCCGAGCGCGCAACCGTCGCACACGCCGCGCGTGAGAATGCGCCAGGCATACGGTAGTTGATCGCGATTTTGCCAGGCGATTTTCAGCATCTCCCAATAGTGATTCGGCTTCACGTGACCAAGCCCATTTGGAATGAGTGAAACCCACGATGAAGGCGTCCAAAGTTTCATTGGCATACGTTACCGTTCTCCGCTTTGTTATTCTGCTGATGAAGATGAAAAGTTGCCATCCGAAGATACGCCAATCTCTTGGCAAAGTCAAAACGATTTTTCGGATTAGATCACAAAAATGGAGTAATGCGGGCGTTGGCAAAACGGCCAGGCATGAAAATGAGCAGGGGAAGAAGGTGTTTATGCTTGTGCGTGACTTGCAGAGGACACTCGGCGCTCTCAGAGCGTGTTTGGAAATTCACGGACCGGTCGCTTTTAGTGCGTAAAATTTCGGCATTTCCACAGCTTTAAGCGACCGGTCCGTTTCAATAGAATCGTTTACGGCGTCATCTCGTCGGCATTCGCGTCGCCGTTTTTCTTTTTGCCTTTGCCCCAAAGGCTGTCGACGAGATCATACTGCTCGTTCACAATATCCGTGCGATCCACGATCGCGGCGCCGCCGATGGCAATGGCAATGGCGATGGCTTCGCCAACTTCTTCCTGCGTCGCGCCGGCGCGCACGGCTTTGAGCACGTGCCCGCGAAAACAGCCCTTGCAATCGACCGCCACGGAAGCGGCGATCGCGATCAATTCTTTGGTCTTGAGATCGATCGCGCTGCGTTCCGGGTGATAAAGCTCGTCGTAAAAATCGAGATAGCGTTTCTTGATGCGATCGGGGATCATTTCGTATGATTTCATGCGCTGCTTCGGCTGTTCGGACATAATTGCTCCTGCGTCTTGCTAATTTTTTAGGCGAATTTTAAATGTCGCCGGTTAAAGTTTGACCCGGCTTCATATAATAGAAGATAGCCGCGTTAAAACGTTGCACCATTTTTAAACGCGTAAGTTTGACGTCACGATAATTTACGAAAAAATAAGCACAATTTCAAGGCATGTTTCGGCAATTGCGAGTTGACTTTTTAAGCAAACGGCTGTATCTTTTTAGACGAAATTTTAATGGACTGAAAAATTCAACCTTTGCAGGAGAAAACGTTTTCATGGAGGCGGTGCAAAAATTTTTGCAATACGATTGGACGCGATTAGTGGTTCCGATCGTCGTGCTGGCGATCATTATGAGCGCCGGTTATATTGCCAAGCGCCTGTTGTTTCGCGCGCTGCGGCGCTGGGCGATCAACACCAAAACGCACGCCGACGACATTGTGATTCATGCCTTCAGCGGGCCGTTTATGATCTGGGTGTTGATCCTGGGGATTTTCGCGGCGACCCAATTGTCCGAATTGCGCGACAGCGCGGCGACGAAAATCAGTAAAACGCTGCTCATTCTCTGGATCAGCTCGCTGACCATCGTCGCGTCGCGGCTGGCAGGAAATTTGATCAAGCATTACGGCAACCGCGTGCAAGGCGCGTTGCCGGTGACGAGCCTCACGCAAAATTTGGCGCGCCTGGCTATTTTTACGATCGGTTTTTTAATCGTGCTGAACCAGTTTGGGCTGTCAATCGCGCCCATTCTCACCGCGCTCGGCGTCGGCGGCCTCGCGGTGGCGCTCGCGTTGCAAGACACGCTGTCCAATCTCTTCGCGGGTTTTTATGTGAGCCTCGCCGGTCATATTCGCCCCGGCGATTACATCAAGCTGGATAGCGGTGAAGAAGGCTATGTCGCGGACATCACCTGGCGCAGCACGACGGTGAAAACGCCGGCGAACAATCTGGTCGTCGTGCCCAATGCCAAGCTCGCACAAGCCATCATCACGAATTATCATCTGCCCGAGAAAAACATGATCACCCGCCTGCCGATCAGCGTGAGTTATGACAGCGATCCAGCCAGGATCGAGCAAATTTTGCTTGAAGAAGCGCAAGCCGTGTCGCGCGAGCGGCCGGATTTGATAACAGCGCGGGAACCGGTGGTGCGGTTGCTTCCGGGTTTTGGCGATTCGTCGCTGGATTTTACGCTGTATTACGAAGTGCCGGATTTCGAGCAACAATTTCCCGCCCAGGATGAATTGCGCCGGCGCCTCTTTCGGCGTTTTCGCGACGCCGGCATTGAAATTCCATTTCCGATTCGCACGGTGTATCTGCGCGGCGATTCCGGCAACAATGTGAATGACGGCGAAAGGATATAAATTTTGCAACGAAAAAAGCTTTTCTTTATAGAAATGAATTTGTTCGACCCCAGACTTTGGACGCCGGACTTCGGACCGTTTATTTCGTTTTCACCAAAATCGCGCCGCCGAGATTGCCGGTGCCGTAAAGCGTGGTGGCGTCGGTTGCATTCAGATAACGAAGTTCGATCACGTTGGCGGCGGGAACGTTGCGCAAATTTTCGACGCCGCCATATCGGCTGCCATTCACATAGGTTGCCACTTCGATAGCTTCAAGACTGCTGGTCGATGAAACCCCGCGCGTGCGAAGCCATTGTGGGCGAAGCAACTGGATCGCTTCAAACGCATCTTTTACCGAAGACCCGGCGATCTCTTCGGCGGTAATGACGCTCGGATTGCGCCGCGTCGAGCCGGCTTGTTGCGTGGAAGCGCATCCGCTAAACAACAGCAATGCGAACACAAAAATGAAATGGCGAAACATAGCTCTCCTCCTTAATTGGTTAGAATGTTCGGCGTGTAAAATTCTCACACGACTTTAGAGGCGCAGACGTTTTTTTGATCTGCCAGATATTATCGTAACCTTCGCTCAACAACCAGGCATTGGGCGCGGCCGCGGGCTTGATGCGCATTTCTTGAAAACACGAGACCGGCAAACCGGCTTTGCGCAAAAGATACGGCACAATATTGGAGTGCGAAACGAGCACGACGCTTTTTTCCGGCCCGAAGCGCTGCGCTAATTTCTTGTAGAAATCGGCGATCGCTGCGGTGTCCATGCACGCTTCTGCCACTTCGACGGGCAATTTGAGTTTGTGTGACAGTGGCAAAGCCGTGTGCAGCGCGCGCGTCGTGCGGCTGCTGAAAATTGCCGCGATCTCGTTGGGTTGGAATTGCTCCGCCAATCTTTGCGCGCGCATCACGCCTTCGGTGCTCAAGGGATGAAACGCATCCAGTTCCCTGTCATCCAACCACATAGTGAGTTTTTCTGCATGGCGAACGATATAAATCGTCGGTTGCGCCCAAGCGACACTTGTAAGCGTGGGTAGAAAAATAAAACTAAGGTATGCCAATCGAATTTGCATGTGCAGGCTCCGGTTATTTTTACTCATATTTCAAAAAAAAGTTACACCAGTTCTCATCTTCCATACCAATCGGCTGGCCCGCGGGCGGCGCGAGCGGCGCCGCGAAATGCATTTCTGTGGGATTGTTTTGAAACCGGTTGATTTGGCCGACCGCAAAAAGATAATGCGCTTTCATACTCTCCTCCGCCGTTTGTTTGCTGGCCGCTGCAATCCAATTTTTCAATTCCTCAAGTTTCGACCAAGCCAGTGCTCGCGCTTGCGGAGCCGTCTCTTCATGCGCGGCAAGTTTCATGAGTTGATCGAGCACGAGATTATTCACCACGCGCTGAATCTCGGCGTGATAGCCGGAAGCCGGCGTGGTTTTCCACGTGGCTTTGAAAAGTTGATCAACGATTTCGTTCAATCCCGGCAGGTTGTTGTCGCGGCTATGATATTCGACGAGCCGCGCGGCGCGTTCGGAATGCAGCATCAAGCCGAGTGTCATGCTCGCCGCCGTTTCCGCCGCCGCCAGCGGATCAAAAGTCAAGCCCGTGCGCATTTCAAAATTCTCGCGGCTGCGCGAATAGCCGTAAGGCCGCGGCGGAATGAGCGCCAGCACGCGCTCCGGCAGCGCGAGAAAATCGGGTTGCAGTGTTTGCAGCAAAACTTCCAACGCCCGGCGCTGTTCGCGCGCTGGAATCATCGTTGTGGCTTTCTGCCCGTCGCCGCGGAGCGCGTAAGTATAATTCAAGCCGCCGAGAACTTTGACCGCGGCCTCGGTTTGATAACGATGATACATGTACATCGGCACCAGCGCTTCCTCCAGCGTTGCCAGCGGCGCGCCGTCGCGAATGTTTTTTTCGCCGAAGCGGCTCAACGCGGCCGCCCGCACCGCGATCACGTGTTTTAATTCATCGACCGCATTCGCGCCGTTATCCCACAGGTGCGTTTCAGGATGCGCGCCGCCCGCGGGCCGCGCATCTTGATCGGAAATAAAAATATTTCCGCGGTTAATGCCGTCCTGTAAAATTTCGTTCAGCGCCTTTTTCTCGTCTTTGCCGGTTGGAAAATCCTGATAGCCATACGCCATCGCGATTTTATCCCACGCGCCGATGCCGATCGCATACGCCTCGGATAAATCCAGCTCACCATTGCCGCGCAACTTCACCAGCGGATGCGGATAATCCATCACCGAGGCGCGATCTTTCGTGCTCGCGATATAATTATGCGAAATGCCGAGCGTGTGCCCGACTTCGTGCGCTGAGAGTTGGCGCAAACGCGCCAGCGCCATTTCCTGCATCGCCGGTGGATTTTTTTTGCCGTCGGCATAAGGCGCGAGCAAACCCTCGGCAATGAGAAAATCATGCCGCACGCGCAGCGAGCCGAGTGTGACATGCCCTTTGATAATTTCGCCAGTGCGCGGATCGGTGACGGCGTTGCCATACGACCAGCCGCGCGTCGAACGATGCACCCATTGAATCATGTTATAACGCATGTCCATCGGATCGGCGTCTTCGGGCATCAGCTTCACTTGAAACGCATCTTTATAACCGGCGGCTTCAAACGCCTGATTCCACCACTGCGCGCCTTCCAGCAACGCCGAGCGAATCGGCTCCGGCGCGCCGCGGTCGAGATAATAAATGATCGGCTTGATCGCCACGCTGCGTTTCGCGCTCGGATTTTGTTTTTGCA
>Ga0247727_10006911_pt1 | contig 21979 bp, 19 predicted proteins | sample WisWelCaveWW1625_FD_202498 | JGI IMG/M metagenome (GOLD analysis project Ga0247727, IMG submission 202498) | Biofilm microbial communities from Wishing Well Cave, Virginia, United States - WW16-25 | ecosystem: Environmental > Aquatic > Deep subsurface > Groundwater > Cave microbial mat | place...
CTCAGCGAGATCAGTGAGGAGTGGTTGACAGGAAGAACGTATTTAACTTTCGAAGGTTCAACTTAATCGCACGCAAATCCGCAATCATGACTTTGACCAAAATTACAGAAATAACCTTGCACTATCGTACTTCCAATCATTAACTCTGATGACGACATAATTCGAGTTGAGTCGGGTCCGGGTACGGGAAAGACTTTCGGATTAGTCAGAAGAGTTCAACGCATTCTTCATCCGCAAGGACTTAACCTACCTGGAGACAGGGTGCTTGTAGTTGCATTTAATCGTGTTATTGCTAAGCAATTAAGAATAGAGATTGATGATCGCCTTGCGAATTCTCCGCATGAAAAAGAGCCTGTTATTGAAACAGTTCATGCGCTTTGCCTAAAGGTTATAGGCAATGATTTGCGAATTCTTTTGCCCCATGAAAGAGAGGCGATGATTTACGATGTTTTAGATGAATATCCATTAATTCGCGGGAAATATGGGAATGCGAAAAAGACAGAGCAGGCACTTAAAGATCATGAGGCAAAAGATAAGAATGAGATCGAATTATGGCAAGCTGTTCAAAGATGGCTTACACGTCATCGTGCGCAACTTATAAGCGAACTTCCTTCGCTTCTGCTTGATAAACTTCAGGGCGGTGATTTCAGCGATAATACCTATAGTCATGTAATAGTTGATGAATTTCAAGATTTGACGCCAGGTGAACAGAGTCTGTTTCTTAAACTCATGGCAAAGGGGGGTAAATTTTTAGCGCTTGGAGACCCTAGACAATCGATTTATAGATTTAGAGGCAACGATAGAGATGGACTATCAAAGATAGAAATGTTAATCGTTCCTTCAAACAAGACTGTTAGTGATCTTACGATGACTGAATGTCAACGCTGTCCAAAAGAGATTGTTCAAGCAGCCAATCAGCTAATGGGTTTATATAGTGCCAAGGCTATGACACCAGGAAACCAGAACTCGGCAAATTGGCATCTGGTAGTTTGGAAGTCTTTGGAGTCCGAAGCAAAAGGGATGGCTGAGAAAATAGTTGAGAATATTCGCGCTCACCCATCGGAAAGAGGTCGCATTACGCATCTTGCAATGGTGACGCGCCGTCAGTTGGGATATAGACTACGAGAAGAGATTGCAAAAATTGACACAGGCCTGAAAGTCGATCTAAGTTTTTCAGAAAGCCTTCTAGAAAGCTGGGAGGTTCGTGAAGCTTTTCTTTACTTTTGCCTAATTGTCGATCCTGATGCGCCAACTTGGAGAGCATGGCTAGGGTATCAGAATCCTACCGATGACAAAATCTATAAGGCGCCCGAACGAAACGCCAACGCATATCTCAAGTTTCTAACAGCTTGTAACGATCGGATTGATGAAGCCCAAGTTCGAAAACTGGCGGACAATCCCAAACAACCGCAAGGTACTGGAGGTAGCAATCTTTTGAATCGCGCCAAGAGATTTGTAGGGCTTCGCGAAAAACTTCAATGGAAAGGCAATGATACTTTATCATTACTGTTGGAGGTCTTCGATGTCAATAGATGGGGAACCAATCAATCACCTGAATTCGAGACTGCAACGCTTGATATGGAGCTACTCTTAATCAAGGCCTCTGATATTTGTAGAGAACTGGATGCCACAAAACCAGATTCTGCTGCGGAAGAAAAACTAAGTGAAGTTGCTCGGAGGCTTAGGTATCAAATTGCAACCCGTGAGCCTTTCCTGGCTGACGAGTTATCTGATTTGCAGATTGCTACCTTGTGGGGAGCTAAGGGGATTACAGCTGATCATGTTTACGTAATTGGCTTGTGCGACGAGGCTATTCCAGGGACTCGACGAGAGGAATATCCTGGAACCGACCTAGATTATATAGAAGAACAAAAAAGGCTTTTTTATGTTTCTATAACAAGATCCAAAAAGACGTTGGTATTGTCTCGCGCCAATTCCATTGCTATAGGGCAGGCAAAACAACTTGGTCTACCGATAAAAGCTGGAAACCGTTTTCGCGCTAAGTTAGAAATGTCCCGATTCTTGCGCGATATCATACAGTACTTGCCGAATTACCAATCTGGAGAAACTTGGAAAGGGTGTTTATAAGCATCATACAATTTTGATTTGTAATTCGCTAACTTCCTGTGTAGCCTTCATCAACGGACTCGAATACCACCGTAAGCGTTTCACTATGTAGAGGATAAGATGAGAAGAACTATTTCAAAATTTTTATTGATCCTCCTGCTTGCACAGATAGTGGGATGCCAGTCTTCCAGAACGAAAGTAGTCATCACACCTTCAGGAGTGTATACGCCGGGTCCCACACCTGATCTATCAAACATCGCGCAGAATTATCCCCGCGTCGACGGCTCGACCTCAACTCATCCGTTGCAGATCCTTACAGCCTGCAAATTGCTAAACGTCGCCTGCACATGGACGGAGCCCTCTCTTTTGTTTTCCACAGAGAGGGGAATCGGACCGGACTTAACCGCCATGCTGACCGAGCCTGGCGGGTTTGTGGCAAGCATCTTCCACACTGGCACGCATCAGGCGTACGTGAATTTGATTCAAAAAAATACAGATTTGATCCTCGTTGCGCGCCTGCCTTCTGACGACGAAGTGGAGGAAGCCGCGAAAGCGGGAGTCGTTCTCGATATACATCCTCTAGCCCTGGATGCCTTCGTATTTCTTGTGCATAAAGATAATCCCGTCACCTCCCTCACGCTGGAGCAGATACGAAATATCTACACAGGCAATGTAACGGATTGGTCGGAACTAGGCGGTGTCGGCATGATCAACGCCTATCAACGTGACCGAAACTCGGGAAGCCAGGAATTGATGGAGGAACTGGTCATGAAAGGCGCGGCGATGTCCGATGCGCCGAACATGATCTTTCCGAGCATGATGGGTCCGATCAACGCCATTCACGATGACCCGCTCGGCATAGGCTATTCGGTCTTTTACTACGCCACGTTCATGCTCCCGGATGAAAATATAAAACTGCTTGGTATTGAAGGCATCTATCCGAATTCGGAGACAATTGCCAGCGGCGCTTATCCGCTTGCGACAGAAGTGTACGTTGTCGTGCGCGGCGACATGCTATCCGATAGTTCAGCCGTCATGCTGCGCGACTGGTTCCTCACAGAGGCAGGGCAGGAGACGGTCGAAGAAAGCGGCTACGTCCGTATTCGCTAAACCATACATGAAAACAGCTCCGCGAGTATTCGCGAGGCTGACTAATCTCCATAATCCAATCGCTACATATGTATCGGCGCTCCCTCTGCGCCGTGCGCGGCTTCCATCAGCACTTCACTGAGCGATGGGTGCGCATGCACGTTGCGCGCGATCTCGTGCGGGGTGAGTTCCATCAGATGCGCGAGCGTGAGTTCAGGCAGTAACTCGGTCACTTCGGGACCGATCATGTGCGCGCCGAGAATCTCGCCGTATTTTTCATCCATCACAATTTTCACCCAGCCCGCGTAATCGCCAAGCCCCAGCGCCTTGCCGTTCGCCTGAAACGGGAATCGCCCGATCCTGATGTTGTAGCCTCGTTCCTTCGCCTGCGCTTCGGTAAGCCCAAACGACGCGACCTGCGGATGACAATACGTGGCGCGCGGCATCATTTCGTAATCGAGCGTGATCGTTTCCGCGCCTGCAATATTTTCGGCGGAGATGATCCCCATCGCTGAGCCGACATGCGCCAGCATGAGTTTTCCCGTCACATCGCCAACCGCCCAGATGTTTGGAACGCTAGTCTGCATCTTCTCGTTGACCTCGACCATGCCGCGCTCGCTGATTTTGACTCCGACTTCTTCGAGTCCGAGTCCTTTGGAGTTGGGACGAAACCCGATCGCGACCAACGCCTGATCCGCTTCGAGGGTCGTTTCCTTCCCACCTGCACTGAGCGAAGTCGAAGTGTCCGCGCTGACCTTGACCTTCACGCCTGATTTCGTCGCCTCGACCGATTCGACTTTGTTTCCAACCAGACATTTGATACCGCGCTTCTCGAATTCCTTTTTCAACTCCTTAGAGACTTCTTCATCCTCCAATGGAACGAGACGTGGAAGCATTTCAACGATCGTGACGTCCACGCCATAGGAATTCCACACGGTGGAAAATTCCACGCCGATCGCACCGGAGCCGATCACCAGAACAGACTTGGGGAGTTTCTCCTGCAAGATCGCTTCGTGATATGTGACGATCTTCTCGCCGTCCACTTTCCACGCGGCAGGGACAGCCGCGCTCGCGCCCGTTGCCACGATGAAGTTTTTTGCCTTCAACTCGGTGACTTTCTTATCCGAGCCAGTGACAATCAACGCATCTTTCGTCTTGAACTTTGCATCGCCCATGAAAACCGCGATGTTGTTCTTCTTCATCAGGAATCCAACGCCTTTGGTGAGGCGGTCGGAATTCTGGCGTGAGCGTTTGACTGCGACACTGTAATCCAGTTTCAAATTATCGAACGAGAAGCCGAAGTCCTTGCCTCGTTCGCGCAGTGTGTGCGCCACTTCCGCATTTTTCAACAGCGACTTGGAGGGGATGCACCCGATATTCAAGCACACGCCGCCCAGCCATTGCTTGTCCACAATGGCGACTTTCTGCTTGAGTTGCGCGGCGCGAATCGCCGCGACGTATCCCGCCGGTCCCGCGCCGATGACGACCACATCAAAATTTTCTGCCATGGAATACTCTCCATTGAGGGGATTTACTTTTGATTTTCATTAGCTTCTGTTATTTTACCCCTAATTATACGCATGGCTCATTCACAAGTCATGAGTGAACAAAATCATGACCAGCTACACCGCATGGCGCCCTACAATCCTGAATAAACGAAAATCCATTCTGGCCAAAGAGCACATTTGCAGATTGGCGAAGATTCGCAGAGGCCGGTGGTTTACGAGACACGTGGTTCGTTTCTTCTTTCGCCTTGCGTTTCATACACGAGTACCCCAAATTGCATGGCGATCCCATGCGCATCATCCGAAGTATAATGGGCAGGTGCCAAAAAGGTTGATCTCGCTATTTTTTCTTATCGGCGGTGTAATATCGGGAGCAGCAGTATTGGCCGAAACACTCGGTTTGGATAATGATCCGGGTTGGGGAATTGGGCGTTTCGCCCTGCTACTTATCGGGCTGCTAATAATATGTATCCCTGTCATTTTCACCCCATGGGGAAAGAATTTCATCGCAAAGTACGGCGCCCCGGCCCTGGATTTTTTTGAACAATTCCGACAGAGCAGCCTTCGTCAATTAAAATCTAATCAAATTTATTGGTTTTCCCTTCCTGTCTTCATTTTCGTAATACTTGTTTACATCTGGTTTGCCAGTTCCGGAACCTGGACACACTGGGACTCACCCACCCGCTACTACGCGGAACAGGCGCGTAGCTTTGAGAAGGGCATACTTCACCTCCAAATCAAACCTGACCCAGGTCTGCTTCAACTATCCAATCCATATGACCCACCGGCGCGGGGGGATGTCGACTTCCTTATCGATGCCTCCCTATACAATGGAAAATATTACCTGTATTGGGGACCTGCCCCTGCGCTTCTTCTTGTCCTGATTAATCCGTTTGTCCAGAGTAAAGTGGGCGACCTCCAACTTGCTTTTCTATTTCTCAGTGGGACGTTTTTTGCGCAGTACCTATTAATGACAACCGTATGGGATCGCATTTTCAACGACCAGCCCAGATGGACCCTGATCGTGCCTATGCTTGTGGCAGGTTTGTGTATCCCATCAACATTTATTCTGGTCAATGAGCCCAACGGTCGTATTTACGAGGCTTCCATCGCGGGCGGCCAGTTCTTCCTGCTATGGGGTTTCCTGATTTCGCTGCGTACGGCTCACAGCCCCGTCCCATCAAATGTACGACTGGCACTTACAGGCACCCTTTGGTCACTGGCTCTCGGAACCCGGCTAACATTGATCTTGTCGGTAATCTTCTCCACCGTTTGGCTGGGAAGTCAGATTCTAAGTATGATCCAATTGCCCTTCATTGACCGGGTGAAGAAGTTGGTTTCACTCGGCCTGCCTCTATTTCTTTGTGTATTACTGCTGGGCTGGTACAACTGGTTCCGGTTTGGATCAGTGACCGAAACCGGTTATTCATATCAACTGGCTGGGGTGAATCTCCAGAAATATCGGGGGGATTTGTTTTCTCCTGCTTATGTCGTTCAAAATTTATACAATTATTTTCTCCACCCACCAGGCAGTCGATCCGAATTTCCATTCCTTTATCCCACCAAGGGAAAGGAGGAGAATATAGTATCAATTTACCCTCTTCCTGATGTATATCAAACCAATCCCATTACCGGCTTGCTGCTTACGTTCCCATTCGTTCTTTTTTCTGCTGTGCCCCTAATCGCAATGGGCAGGAGATCCATCGCAACGGTCCAACCCGAGACAGGATCTTTCAACGTCGACAGCGCTCATTCCTTAAACTCGATATTGACAGGTCTGTTTATCATGTTCAGCTCGGCGCTCTTCCTTCTTGCAGTTTTCTTTTGGGCAGCGATGCGTTATATGGTGGATTTCATACCAAGTATTACTCTCATCAGTAGTATCGGCTTTTGGCAAGGTTATCAACTCCTCGCCAAAAAGCCTGCATGGAGAAAACTTTATTCCATGAGCGGGATATTCCTTGGCTGCGCTACTGTCATCATTAGCCAGCTAGTTGCAATTGCTTTGATATACTCTCGCTACTGACCGGATTTCATGATGTCAAATCAACAAAGCATCTGGCGTGCTTCACCTTACAAAGACGCGTGAAGGAATTCTAAAGTCCGGTCCCACGCCAGTTTTGCGGCGGCGGGATCGTATTCGGGGCGATCCTCCTCCACGAACCAATGGGCAACTCCCGGGTAGATGTGAAGCGTCGCGTCCACGCCCCCGGATTTAAATGCCGCGAAGGTTTTCTCCACATACTCGTTTGGTTCCCATTCATCGTTATCGCTGTAGTGCCCCATCACCTTCGACGAGGTTTTTCCATAGTCCGCGTCTTCATTGCCGTAGAAAATAACCGTCGCGCCGATTTGCTCCGGCTTGGTCGAGGCGAGGATCAGAGCCCAGCCTCCCCCCATCGAAAATCCTACCAAGCCGATTTTTCCCTTTGTGAGTTCGCGCAGATAATCTTTCGCCATCATCACCGTATCGCCGACGAGTTGACCATCGCTATTTTCCATTAACGCTTTGGCTTCTTCAATGGTCTTTGCGATCTGCCCATTACGCAGGTCGGGCGCAAGGACGGTAAATCCCTGCTCAGCGAGGCGGTCACACACCTGCTTGAAGAACGGCTTCAAGCCCCACCAGGCGTGCAAGACCAGCACCCCGGCGCCTCCACCATTTGCAAGATAGGCGTTGATGGACCGACCGTTGACATCTAATTTGATTTCAGATTTTTGGATGGACATATCACACGCTCCTTTTGACCCGATTGTACCAGAACGTGTGTTCTATTTACAACCACCGCCTCACGCGGGACTTGTAGCCTGTGTACCCCTCCCCGAATTTTTTCTCCAGGTACGCCTCTTCGCGCTCGATGACGAGCCGATTCATGAAGAAGATGAAAACGGGCGCAAGCAGCAAACCCCACCACGTGCCTGAGTTCAACGGAAACCCGATCAATATCAAAACAAATCCCAGATAAATCGGATTGCGCGTAAAACGATAAATGCCCGACGAGACGATACTCGACACACTGCCATGTGGATCAACCGTCGTGCGCGCCTTGCTCAATTCAACAAACGCGGCGATGGCAAGCACGAAACCAGCGACAACGAGTGCGAATCCAATATTTCGTAAAATATCTGGCACAACAAACTGAATCGGAATCGCCCACTTCGCCGCGTACGCAATCGCGATGTGGATCAACGTCAGGACGGGCGGATGGATTTTCACGTCGGCGTGATCTTTATGTTCGCTCGTAACCCAAGTCTCCAATCTGGTCTCGATGCGCCCCTCCAGGGGCTCGGGGCTGCTCGACCACCATTGCTCTTTCAACTCCAATTCTCCAACGTCTCTTTCACTTTCATCAAAAACGCATCCGCCGACGCGCCGTCGAGAATGCGATGATCGAACACAAATGACAGGTACACCATCGGGCGGATGGCAATTGCATCGTCTATCACGACCACGCGTTTCTGCATCGCGCCGACTCCCAGGATTCCACATTGAGGCTGGTTGATGACAGGGAAGGCAAACAACGAGCCACTAATTCCATGGTTGGTCAGCGTGAACGTACCGCCTTTGACTTCGTCGGGTTGGAGTTTCTTCGAGCGGGCGCGATTCGCCAAATCGTTGACCGCGCGCGCCATCGCCAGCAGGGACAAATTGTCCGCGCCCTTGATCACTGGAACGATCAAGCCTTCCTCCCCAAGCGAAGTCGCCATGCCAAGATTAACCGCCTTGTGAACCAGTACACCTTCGTCGCTCCACGAGGAATTGACGATTGGGTAATTCTTCAATCCCGCGACAATTGCCATCATGAAATACGGCGTGAAAGTGAGTTTGACTCCATCCCTCGCAAAGATTTCCTTGTTGCCAGCGCGATGTTTTGACACACGATTCATGTCCGCTTCCATCACCGTCAACACATGCGGCGATGTATGTTTCGACATGACCATGTGTTCGGCAATGGACTTGCGGATCGCAGAGTGCTTGATTAATTGATCGCCGGGAACTGAAGTAACAGCGGGAACTACGTATTGCGTACTGTGTATTGCAGGTTGAGAGGCTGACTTACCGCTTTCGACAAACGCCAACACGTCATTCTTTGTGATCCGCCCGTTCAAGCCGGTACCAGCCACCTGCTGTAAATTCACTCCATGCTCCGCGGCGATCTTTGCCACCACAGGAGAGATAAAGCCAAGGTCATGTGTCACGTGCGACGTGTCAGGTGTCACGTTTTCTTTGACCTGAGGCTTTTCTACACCTGTCAACTTGGCACTTGGAACTGGAACACTTGACACATCCACACTCTCCCCAGGTTTTCCAATAAACGCCAGCACCGCCCCCACCTTAGCAGGGACACCTTCCTCCGCAACGATCTTCAACACCGTCCCAGACGCGGGCGCGGGGATTTCGGTGTCCACTTTATCGGTGTTCACTTCAAGCAAGGGCTCCAACTCATTGACCGAGTCGCCTTCTTTTTTCAGCCATTTGATGACAGTTACTTCTTCAACACCTTCGCCCAGTAGTGGGACAAGTACTTTAGTTGCCATAATTACTGCTCCTCATTTTCACCGCGGAGACACAGAGACACTGAGTCTTTCTTATCCATTATCTCCGCGCCTTCGTGTCTCGGTGGTTAGAAAATCAGCGGAAACTGATTTGGGTCAACCTCACTCATGATTTCGTAAACAGCATCAAAAACCGTTTCGCTATTCGGCTTGCTCCAATAATCTCCATCTGAACCATACGCGGGACGGTGCGCCTGACCGGGCAAGGTACGCGCAGGGGAATCCAAATGATAGTAGCCGCCTTGCTTCTCGATCACTTCCTGCATCATGTAGGCGGTCGTACCGCCTGGCACATCCTCATCCACAAACAAAATGCGATTCGTCTTCTTGAGTGACTCGACAATCTTTCCATGAATATCAAACGGCAACAGCGACTGCACGTCAACCACTTCGATTTCAATGCCAACTTTCGATAACTTCTCCGCCGCATCCATCACAATGCGGCAACACGCGCCGTAGGTGACCACTGTGACATCATTACCATCACGAATAATCTCAGGCACACCGAGCGGGACGGTGAACTCGCCGATGTTATCGGGCACGCGTTCCTTCACGCGATAGCCGTTCAATACTTCAACTACAACCGCAGGCTCGTTCGCTTTCATCAACGTATTGTAAAAACCAGCCGCGCGCGTCATATCACGCGGCGCCAGCACATTGACCCCGCGCACGAGATGGATGAGTCCCGCCATCAACGAGCCTGAATGCCAGATACCTTCGAGCCGATGACCGCGCGTGCGGATGATGAGAGGCGCGGCTTGTCCACCCACTGTGCGCCAGTGCAGGGTGGCAAGATCATCAGACAGTATTTGAATCGCGTACAAAATGTAATCGAGATATTGAATCTCGCAAATCGGTCGCAAACCGCGCAACGCCATGCCAATCGCCTGCCCAAGAATCGTCGTCTCGCGAATGCCCGTGTCCGTCACACGCAGTTCGCCGTATTTTTCCTGCATCCCCTTGAAGCCCTGGTTCACGTCGCCGAGTTTGCCAACATCTTCGCCGAACGCGATCACGCGCGGGTCACGCGCCAGCATTGCATCGAACGAGGCGTTGATCAATTCAAAGCCCATCAACGTCGGGGACGCGTCAGAGTAGGCAGGCTTCACTTCGGAGACCGAAACAGCCGTCCCGTTGTAAAGATGCGAGGAGTATCGCTCACGATTCACGTCATCCTGTTCACGCTTCCATTGGATCAGAATCTGCTTCGATGGATTCGCTTCCGTGCGAAGGATTCGTAACGCTTCGTGAGCTGCGCTGTGGACGTCACGCCTCAGCGGCGCAGGGAGGGCTGACAGCCGCTCCCGAATCGTGTTCAACGCTGACGCGTGATTCGAACTACCCGCAATCTCATCGAGCATATCCATCACGTGACCGCGCTCCTCGAGAATGGGATTCAGATACGCGTCCCACGCGGTCTTGCGGATGTTTTCAACGATGCCATGATCTTCCTGCTCCCATTGTTTGAAATCTTCTTCTGTAGCAATTTTATTTTCGAGCATCCACTCTTTCATTTTGTGAACGCCATCGAATTCTTCTTCAAACTTCAATCGCTCCGCCGATTTGTATCGCTCGTGTGAACCGCTCGTGCTGTGACCCTGCGGTTGTGTGACCTCAGTTACGTGAACGAGCGCGGGGACGTGATCTTTGCGCGCAGTTTCGGATGCACAGCGGAATGTTTCGATGAGCACGGGATAATCCCATGCCTTGACTCGATACAGATCATAGCCGTTTGATTTTTTCATGCGCTGAAAACCTTCGAGCAATTTCCCCACGTCGCCTTTGGTCATTTGATATTCGTTCGCCACCGAAATACCGTAACCGTCATCGTAAATCGCGATCACCGCGGGAGCCTTCAACACGCCGATCGCATTGACTGATTCCCAAAACATCCCCTCGGCGGTGGAGGCGTTGCCGATCGTCGCCCACGTCACTTCATCGCCGTTGTGAGAAAACTGCGGAAAGGCTTTCAACGCCTCGAGACCGCGATACAACACAGAGGCATACGCCAGCCCCACGGCGCGCGGCATCTGCGTACCCGTCGGTGACACATCCGCGACGGTGTTGTACATTGTGGTTTGGTTTTCCCACGTGCCATCCGATTTCAAATTGCGCGACGAGAAATGCGCATTCATGGAGCGCCCGCCTGTGGCGGGATCGTGCTCGAGATCGGCATGCGCGTATAACTGGGCAAAAAATTCCTGGATGCTCATCACGTTCAACATGAACATCCAGGTCTGGTCACGGTAATATCCTGAGCGCCAATCCCCCTTGCGGAAGTGACGAGCGATCGCGATATTGACGATTTCCTTGCCATCCCCGAAGATGCCAAACTTCGCCTTGCCGCTCAATACCTCGCGCCGCCCAATAAGCGAAGCCTGCCTGCTCTGGTAGGCAAGGCGGTAATCTTTGATAATCTCTTCTTTCTCAAGGGGAAGTGCAACCGTACCCTTGCTTTTGGGCATGAAGTGTTTCTCCTGAGGTGGATATGGAGGGGATTATAACGGATAAACAAATTGGATGAATTTTTGATACAATACTTTTGAGGTTGGATATGACAATAGACAGTTTTATTCAAGTCGCCGCTTTAATTGTTGCAATATATGCGTTAGTTCCTCGCGCTCGTCAACTGGAGCTGAGAATTCGAATTGGGGCTTTGGAAAGCTTTTCAGGAATAATTTACGTACTTGCTATTATTTATTTATTGTTTTATGACACGTTTCGGAAAATTGGATGGGCACCACAATGGGTTTTAAAGGATTCTCTTGAGATAACACCGGCTACTGCTACTTTCCCAATAACAGTTTTGTTTCTTTTGTTTTTCTTCTGGAGGTTTCAGAGGAGAACAATTGCAAGAAAATCTATTTTTAAATTCCAAGAATTAGCAGAAGAATTCCTACAACGTGGAGAATATCCTGAGCTCATTTCCTTGCTTGACAGGTACTGGGAATCGCTGCTTAGAATATATTTTGGGGCTCCTTTGCTACACCGTTTCAAAGGCAGACTTGAAAAGCTCATTGTGATATTGAGTCCCGAAAAAGATATGGAAAGGCTTTTCGGAGAACTTAGCGGCGAGCAACTCGAAGCCTTGGCTGAAATTTGGAGAGATGTATCGAAAGTCGAGCCCAAGATCGAAGAGAAAAAAAGAAAAACAGCTAAAACTTGGCGACTTCGTGACAGACTAAGAAAGTTTGCACGCTTTTTTGTTCAGTGGTTCATGAATATCTTACCAAATCATCGAAGTTATTCAGAGGCAGCAGGAGATCTAATTAGAGCAATTACGACCAACAAATCATTTATAGATGCAATATCAAGAGTCAGGCCCTATTTTGCCCTTCGTATTCTTGAGTCCAATTTCTTTCCCCAATGGGCAGATTTCCTTCACCTGTATCTAAAATGTTTAGTTCGTAATCCGCAAAGTATTCTCTATTATGAAGTGACAAGTATTCAACGATCATCTAGAAAGCGCGATAAGGAACTTCCTAAATCTAATCGCCTCTTACATTTTCTTCTCAACGACGCCAGCGAGGCAGAAAAAATGTCTCTCTGGAAACCAATAGGAGATGAGGTTTTGCACTTCTCAGAAGAACGGTCTACATTTCCTGAAGAGGATCTGTATAATTTCCCGATAAATGATTTTGGAGGTGAAGATCATGAAATTGAGCAGTCACCAATAAATCTTGGAATTCAGTTTTTTGACATAATGGTTACACGGGCTATCTATCAAGGAATTGAATGGCATATGTGGCTTTATTATTTTCCTCATTTTGTGAAAAAGATTGTTGAGAATTACAATCCCCATTCAAGTGTAGATTTGACTAAGGAATATCCAACTCGATATAGTAAGTTTCTATATGAGATCATAAATGTATATCATGGGTGGATTGAGACCACGAAAGATTTAACGCCATCTAAGCAATCGAATGTAGTTTTAGCAAATACAAATGCAGTTCATGAGAACGGCAATATTCCTAAGAGCAGCATCATTGCCCTTGGTTTGAGCTTGGAAGATATACTTCTTGCCGAAAATATTTCGGAGCGATATAAAGAGGGTTTGATGGATGTTATTTTTAATTTCTATTTTGAACTTAGAAAAAACCCATTAACCGAGGAGTACGGTAAGGTTTATTTTTCTATGCTCAAAGGAAAAGGAATTTTCGAAAAAAAAGGGTTTCGCGATGCGGTAATGATGTATTTTCATCGGTTTGATAAAATTACACATCAAATTTGGTCACCAGAATTAGTGCAAGAATTCTTAGATTCCTAGAAACCCCGCCGCGCGGCGCACGGTGGTGTAGGGACGACCCATCAATGCCATCGGTCGTCTTGACGAGTGTGCGTCATTGGCGTATATTGGCTTTTATGAAAGACAAAATGTTTGATGAATTGGTTGCGAGCGTTCGCGAAGGCGGAAAGATTTTGCGCGGCAAGGCAAAATCCTCGCGCACATTCGTGATCGATGCGCCGAATGTAAAAAAGATTCGCGCCAATTACGAACTTTCCCAAAACGAATTTGCGGCATTGATGGGGATCAGCGTCAAGACATTGCGCAATTGGGAACAGGGGCGGCGGGCTCCTGAAGGTGCAGCGCGTGTATTGTTGCAGGTTGCTGCGAAATATCCCGAAGTCATTTGGGATGTTGTTCGTGTGAAATCAAGAGCGGCGTAAATGCAAACACCCCTCCCCGTCATCCAGACACAGATCCCGCCGGATGTCATTGACCTCGGCTTAGGGAACCCGCCGCTTTCCTTGTTGCCGCTCGATATGATTCGCGAAGCCGCGCAGAACACGCTATCGCAGAACGACAATTCGTTTTTGCAATACGGCACGGAACAGGGCGATGGTTATCTTCGCGCGGCGCTGGCAAATTTTCTGAGCGGTGGTTACGGCTTCCCCGTCGATCCGCAACGTCTATTCATCACGACCGGCATCTCTAACGCACTGGATTTGATTTGCACTTTCTTCACTCAGCCCGGCGATACGATCTTTGTCGAAAAGCCGTCCTATTTTTTGGCGTTGCGGATTTTTGCGGACCATCATTTGAATGTTGTTTCCATCGAGACGGATGAAAATGGACTCATCCCCGCTTCGCTCGAGGAGAAACTGGCTGGGTTCCGTCCGAAATTCCTCTATCTCATCCCGACCTTCCAAAACCCAACGGGACACACCCTCCCACAGGAACGCCGCGAGCAAATCGTGAGACTCGCGGAAAAGCATGACTTCCTCATCGCGGCGGACGAAGTGTATCAACTGTTGAATTACTCGCAACAGCCGCCGAAACCGTTCGGCGCGTATGTTGACGCTGGCGCGGAAAATGTCATCTCACTGGGATCGTTCTCGAAGATTCTCGCGCCCGGTCTGCGACTCGGCTGGATGCAGGCTCACGCAAATATCATCAAACGATTCGCCAACAGCGGCTTGATGGACAGCGGCGGCGGGTTGAATCCGTTCACGTCTGCGGTGGTGCGCGGGGTGATTGAATCGGGCGGGCTGGGAGAGAATATCGGAAGATTAAAGTCCATTTATCGGGATCAAATTCGGGCGATGGATGAAGCGTTGCGTCGTCATCTTCCCGAAGCAAAATATGAAGTCCCTCACGGCGGATATTTTTTCTGGCTGCAATTTCCGAATCGAATAGACGTGGGCGAACTTCGCAAAAACGCATCCGCCTTCAAAGTGGATTTTCGTCAGGGCGCGTTGTTCTCAAGCAACGGCGGGTTGAAAAATTACATGCGCCTGTGCTTCGTGTATTATGATGCCGAAAAAATCGAAGAGGGTATCAAACGCATTAGTGCCTGCCTGCATCAAGCCTTCTAATTGCCACAGAGTTCACAGAGAAAAACAGAGGAAAAAACTCAAAGAACTCTGTGATCTCTGTGGCTGATAAACCTTAATCTGCGGCGGCTTCAACAGTCTCGGGTTTATGCGGTTTGACATTGAACAACTTAAACGCCCATTGCACAGAAGGACCGATCAAGATCGCAAAGATCACAGTTCCATAACCCAGCGGACCGCCTAACAGCCATCCGATAATAACGACCATTACTTCGATAATCCCACGTCCGAGCCGAATACTCATTCCCGTTGTGCGATGGAGAGCCAGCATCAAACTGTCGCGCGGACCCGCCCCCGCGTCCACGCCGATGTAGATCGCGCTCGCGATGCCTTGCACCAAAATGCCCGCCAGAAAGAAAACGATTTGCAAAATTAAATTGCCCGATGCCGAGGGGAGAAGCCATAAACACAAATCCAGCCAGGGACCGATGCTGAGGATGTTCGCCAGTGTTCCCCAGCCCACCTGTTCGCGCATCGCCAAAGCCAGAATCAACACGGCAAAACCGACAAAGACCGTCATCGTCCCGATCGAGATGCGGAAAATATCCGCCAGCGCGATCTCGAATACGAGCCAGGTGCCTGTGCCGAGTTCGGCGCGGACAATCAAGGCAATCGCAAGTCCATATAATAGAAAACCGATTTGGATGACGAGAAAGTCGCGTAGAAAAGTATTCCATCGAATGGGTTTGAGCATAAATCTCCTGTTTAATCGTCATTGCGAGCCCGAGCGATAGCGAGTGGCGAAGCAATCTCCAACACAGTGACGGAGATTGCTTCGTCGGGCAAAGCCCTCCTCGCAATGACGATGATGGTATCACCCATGATAAACTTACGCCATGCAAAAAATTTTTGAAGCGCGCAAGGATACTTTCACTATCAGCACTGACCCTGCGCGCCTCGACATGGATTCCATCTGTGATCTTCTCACGCGCGCCTACTGGGCGAAGGGACGCCCACGCGAACGCACCGAACGCGCACTTGCCAACTCGCTCGTCTTCGGACTCTACGATGGAGAAAAGCAAATAGGGCTCGCGCGCGTCGTTACCGATTACGCCATCTTTGCTTATCTCTGCGATGTCTTCATCCACGAAGAGTATCGCGCGCACGGTCTCGGCAAGTGGCTGATGCAAACCGTCCACAGCCACCCTGATCTGCAGGGTCTGCGCCGCTGGACTCTCGCCACGCGCGACGCGCACGAACTCTATCGTCAATTCGGCTGGGACACGCTGGGAAACCCCGAGGGCTGGATGGAAATTTTCCATCCGTTTGCGGGCGAGGGAAGGGATTAAGACGTCATTTCGTCATTACGAGGAGAATCGTTTCATACGAACTGGATGAAAGGACAACCATGAAACACTACAAATATTTGATCGTCGGCGGCGGGCTCGGGGGCGACGCAGCGACACGCGGCATCCGTGAATTGGACGCGGACGGTTCGATTGGATTGATCAGCGCGGAACCCGACCCGCCGTATATGCGTCCGAATCTTTCAAAGGGATTGTGGAAGGGGCGTCCCATCGAAAAGATCTGGCGAAAAACAGAGGAACGCGCTGAGTTACTTTTAGGTCGCAAAGGGACTGGACTCGACTCGAAGAAAAAATCTGTTCAGGATGACAAAGGGGATGAATACACGTACGACAAGTTATTGCTTGCCACAGGCGGCTCGCCGATCCGTTTGCCATTCGGCGGTGACGACATCATGTACTTCCGCAGTTTCCAGCATTATCAACGTCTGCGAAAGATGGCGGATGAAAAGAATCACTTCGTTGTAATTGGCGGCGGCTTCATCGGCTCGGAGATTGCCGCGGCATTGACGATGGTCGGCAAAAAAGTGACGATGGTCTTCCTCGAAGACGCCATCGGTGGGCTGGTTTACCCGGGCGATCTCGCACAGTACCTGAATGATTATTATCGTGAAAAAGGTGTGGACGTGATCGCAAACGATTCAGTCGCCAACATTCAAAGAGAGGGAGACCGGCTCATCGTCCGCACTGGAAGCGGGCGCGCCATCGAAACCGACGGGGTCGTGGCTGGGATCGGAATCCGCCCGAATGTCGCGCTGGCGCAAGAGGCAGGGCTCAAGGTCGAAAACGGGATCGTCGTCAATGAACGCTTGGAAACGTCTGAGCCGGATATTTACGCGGCGGGTGATTCAGCGAATTTCTTTCACTCAACGTTAGGCAAACGAGTGCGCGTGGAACATGAAGATAACGCCATCCGCATGGGGAAACTCGCGGGGCAGAACATGGCAGGCGCGAACGAAACGTACATGCACACGCCGATGTTTTATTCTGATTTGTTCGAGTTGGGATACGAAGCCGTAGGCGAGATGAGCAGTAAGATGGAAACAGTCGCGGATTGGCAGGAAGAGCCATTCAAGAAAGGCGTAGTCTATTATCTCGATGAGGGTCGCGTACGCGGGGTGCTATTATGGAACGTTTGGAAGCAGGTGGATAACGCCCGTGCGTTAATGATGGAGAAGGGTCCGTTCAAGGCAGAGGATTTGAAGGGAAAGATTAAGGGTGAGTAAGTGAAAAGACATCGGAAGTCTGTGAGACTTCCGATGTTTTAGTTTATGGTCACGCCAGCCTTTGGGGATAACCGACTCCGGTCAGTTCATCGTGGAGTCGAATCACTTCATTCATAGCTTGGCTTGACCCAACCTGTTCGATTAATTTGCACACGCTGAAATTTCGACTCGCGTTTTCGTATTTCGTCAGCCATTGCTGGAATTGGTAATCTTCCTGCTCACGGGGAAACTTGACTTTATATCGGCGCATTCTCATACGATGAGGCTTGGGGGTCAACCTTGCGCGATAACATCCCTGCTTGATGCACAGCATGATATATAACGGATCGCAGTTGAACTCATCCATCATCTTCTTCGTTTCGCCGTCGCGCGGATCAAACTCCCTGCCCAACACGATCACCCTCGCACCCTGATAGGTTTCATAAATGCGGAAACCGTATTGACCGTATTTCGTCGTCGCAAGGTTTCTGACGGTATCGAAAATTTCGGCTTTCCTCGAGCGCTTGTCCTTGCGTTTGAATAACCCACCCAACCCGCCAGCGCCTCTGGGTTTGTCAATATCGAGAATCATCAATTTCTCGACGTTCAAAACCTGTGCGCCGTAGCGATTCCGCGTGATGACGGCATGGTCATCGATGACCTTCAACACTTCCTCCCGAATCTCCACCTCATAATCTTCGAAGAGTTGCTTTTCACCCGCGATCTTACGCTGTATCTTCTCAGCCTTTTCCCTTGCCTTTACCCGCGCATCCTCCACTGAGACATTGGACCCAGCATAGCAGGTGACCTCCTGTTCCCCGCCGTCAATAGTGATCTTGTGTTTTTCGATGATCCAGTATTTGTAGATTTTCATTTCACGATTTTACTATATGACTAACTAAGCCATTCTGATGCTTGAGAAAGATTTGAAGGGGAAGATAAAAGGTGAGTAGTTAAAGTAAATATCCCGTCCAACTAACCCTCACATCTGCTGGTCGCCATTAAATTGCATTGGGGCATTGGAATGAGTTGAGTCTTTGGCTTCATGCCAAAAGTGCATGAATGAGAACGAAACCTCCGATGACCGTAATGGCAACGTGAATTCCATTCCATACTCGGTAAAGATACGTATTCTCCTCGGGCAGATTAGTGCGAATAGCGTTGATACCTGCTCGCGGCAACTTCTTGTCAAGTGCGTTACGGTACTCCTCGGCACGTTTACCATGTCGACGAGCACGTTGACTATGTAACCTGCTTGCCGCATATCCGAACAAACCGAGTAAAGCAACCAGTAGCCCATTCCAGAAGTCCGGTCGCAAAATGCTCCCATCAAATGTTGCCAACGCTACTAAAGCGGTAGCAAGGGTAATTATTAAGTTAGTTATTGTTGCACGTTGATTCTCAAAATGCTCAGAGCGCGCCGTTTGGATTTTGTACATTTCTAGAAGGACTTCGATGTCGTCTTTCATATCATCGCCTTTTCAATATTAGTTGTCCAGCTTGCGGCCAAGTCAAATCATCAAACTACCAACTACTTCTCATCCCCCAGCGACGCGATCGCGCGCAGGAGACCAAACACAAGCACGCCGAGTTTCAATCCCTCGCCAGTGGTAAGTGCGGTTTCTCTTTCACTTTTTTCCGCGCGGCGGTTGAGCAGCATCGCCGCGAGTAGTCCTGTAAATGCGCCAACAAGCGCGCCGAAGAGTAGTGTTCTACCTTTGTTCATGGTTGGTTTCCTTGTTATGACCGTCCCGCAGGTTTGGAGCAAGGAGCGTTGTCTTGCCGCAAAACCTGCGGGACGTTGAATATCTATTTCCTTCCAAAAAATGCCTTGATGCTTGCACCAATCCCATCAAGAAAAAGTATCGGCTTGACTGCCAGATCCGCGCCGCGTTTGATGTAGCCCGCGGCTTTGTGGACGTAGTCCTGCGCCATACCCGTATAGGTCGGTGTGATGTTGAGCAGACGCTTCATCAAATACACCAGGGCAACCAGCAGGGCAAGAAATACAAGCCCCGCAATCATCACAGAGATGATGATCCAGATCGTCGAGACCGCCGCCCAGCGAGCCGCATCACCGCCTTCGTTGAAGGTGGCAATGTTGACGAGAACGATCAATGCAACGATGAGGAGTGCGGTCAGTGCGACAGGCAGGATGATCTGCCACGCAAGTTCCTTGCGATGTCGCTTATATGATTCGTGAACGGGTTGAGGGATTTTGGCTTTCATTGAATATATTTTAGCATAAGACAGCCCACCCCCAAATACGACAACTGAGCTTTAGGTTGGCTTAAAATATTTCATCGTCGTATTTGGGGGAGGCTGGGTGGGGGTAACGCACAGAGCGGCTTGACGCACCTCGCCCAGGCACGCCAGAACCGCTCCGGCAAAAGAGAATTGGACTTGACCGATTTTTTATTTTGCAGGGGGCGGGGTTTCCCCGCCCGATATAGGGCGAGAGAAGTTCGCCCCTACACGATTATCTTCGATTCCTCAAAAATGTCGGGATATCGAGGTCGTCCTTATTGATCGAGGGCAGGGTTGCTTGTTTCGCCTCACCAGACTGAACGTCCGCGTGAACCGAGACCGATTCCATCGGACGCGAGTAAATGGCAGATTCATTCCGCTTGTTCTCGCGCGTGTTGCGTTCCAGCGCGCGGCGCGGCATACTGCTCCGCTCAAATCCGGTGGCGATCACGGTGATGCGGATATCGTCGCCCATGTTCGGGTCGATCACCGCGCCGAAGATCATGTTCACATCGGGGTGAGCCGTCTCGCGGATGATCGCCGCGGCTTGATTCACTTCGAAGAGAGTCATGCCGGGTCCGCCGGTGACGTTGAACAGCACGCCGCGCGCGCCGTCAATGGTGATATCGAGCAGTTGACTCGAGATCGCGGTCTCTGCGGCTTTCTTCGCTCTTTCGTCGCCGGAGCCTGTTCCCACCGCCATGAGCGCCGCGCCGCCCTCAGACATGATCGCGCGCACATCGGCAAAATCGAGGTTGATCAAACCCGGGATGGTAATTAATTCAGATATGCCCTGGATGCCCTGATGCAAAACATCGTCGGCGAGTCGGAAGGCATCCTGCAAACTCGCGCGCTTATCTGCGATCTGTAATAAACGATCGTTGGGAATCGCGATCAGGGTATCTGCGTGTTCCTTGAGTTTGGTGATCCCCGATTCAGACGATTGCATACGGCGGCTTCCTTCAAACGTAAACGGACGCGTCACAACGCCGATCGTCAACGCGCCGCTTTCTTTTGCGATCTGCGCAACGACGGGCGCCGCGCCTGTGCCTGTGCCGCCGCCCATGCCCGCCGTGACGAAGACCATATCCGAGCCTTTCAGCGCGGCATACAATTCGTCGGCAGATTCTTCCGCGGCTTTGCGTCCCACTTCAGGGTCGCCGCCCGCGCCGAGACCGCGTGTAAGTTTCTCCCCGAGTCTTACGCTTGTATCTGCTTTCGTCAGCGTCAGGGCTTGCGCGTCGGTATTCACGACGATAAATTCAACACCTTGAATACCTTCGTCAATCATGCGGTTGACGGCATTTGATCCGCCGCCGCCCACGCCGATCACTTTAATGCGGGCGAACGCTTCTGTTTGTTGCTGTTCTGCGTGTTGCTTCTTGGTCGAGTCCATTTTGTGCCTCCATCAAACATTGGTTTTATGATACTTGCTTTTGATTCCGTAATGAAATATTTTAAGGGCGATGAATGTGCGTCACACCATGTTTAACTGGAAAGGCCTTCAACAAAGACTTAATTCCGTTAAACAGGATTTACCTGTCTGTATGGCGCGACGCACCCTCAACCTCTCACTACGGTAATATCCTTCCAACAATTTTCTTTATCAAACCAAAACTCATACGCTTTTCTCCTTTCGCGCGGCGTTCGCGTCCAACGCTCAGATCATGATCCTGCATGGATACTGCCCAGCGCAATAAACCCACACCCGTTGAATACGCGGGTGATTTCAAACGATCAACGAGGCCCGATAAATTCTCAGGCTGTGCCGTGCGGACGGGCATATTCAACACTTCACCTGCCACGCGTTTGATGCCCGGCAACGCAGATGTGCCACCCGTCAACACAATGCCCGCAGGTAAAAGACCGTCATAACCAGAGCGTTTGATCTCCTGCAATATAAGTGAAAATATTTCAGCCACACGCGCTTCGATGATGTGCGCGAGTTCCTGGCGATTAATTTGTACAGGACGGTCTTCACCGAATGGGCGGATCGAAAAATATTCCTCCGAACCAACTTCAGCGCGCACGGCAAAACCTTGCTGCTTCTTCACATCTTCAGCCTGCCCAAATGGCAGACGCAATCCATGCGCGATGTCCTGGGTCACATGATTGCCGCCAACCGCCAGCACCATCGTATGCCACACATCGTCATTGACATAGATCGCCA
>Ga0247727_10006912_pt1 | contig 21978 bp, 21 predicted proteins | sample WisWelCaveWW1625_FD_202498 | JGI IMG/M metagenome (GOLD analysis project Ga0247727, IMG submission 202498) | Biofilm microbial communities from Wishing Well Cave, Virginia, United States - WW16-25 | ecosystem: Environmental > Aquatic > Deep subsurface > Groundwater > Cave microbial mat | place...
TAAGTGCAAACCAGTGAAACATGACCTCGGCGTATGGTAGCCGAGAAAAATATGGCGATGGAAGCCACGCACAGAGTGATGGCAAAGATCATCACAAACCCATCCCATATTTCAACAACATCCACACCACCCAGAAAGAAAATCAACGACAGCGCGGGCAGGGATGCGATTTGAAGCGCAACAGAAAGCAGGATGACTGCCAGTAATTTGCTCAGGATGACCAATTGTGGTGGGATCATCGTGGTCCATAGAAATTCTGCCGTGTGCTGTTCAAATTCAGAACTGACAGTATAGGCTGCAAAAACAGGGATGAGAATCAAGGCCAGCCAGATTTGGGTGTTCTGATAGATTTTCCACGTTTTCATTGCCAGAGAGCTGCCGCCGTAGAAAACCTGACCGGATGGCCAGCCACCGGCTATGAAGAGAAACGGCACCAGCAGGTACAACCCAAGAACCAGCTGCAAGCGGGGCGATCGTAATCCCGTCAGTAGTTCTCGGCGGAAAACCGGGTTCCAGAAGATCAGTTGTAAGGTTGGAACCATGCGGTGATCATTTCATAAAGTTTCCGCAGTCATCCTGAACGGGTTCCTTACGGGCGAAAGCCGTTCGGCGAGCCGCCGAACGGAACCCGCCAGCGGCGGGTGCTCCCCAACCTGGAAATCAAACCCTGTCCCTGTTCCCTGTAACCTATTCATACCTGTAACCTGTTCATCACGACACTCCGCCGCTGGTCACGCGCATGAAAACATCCTCCAGATTTGCCTCAATCTCACGACAGGAAATGACTTTCACTCCCTTGCCCACCAGCTCGATATGAAAACGGGCAAGCTCTTCGTCATTGAAAGTTCCCTCCAGACGGAGAGTGCTGTCATTCAAGTCGACCTTTTGAATGCCCGGTTGCGACTGCAGCCAGGAGCGGGCGGTCTCGGCGCCATCCAGGAATCGCCAGTCCATCACGCGAAGAGGGCGATAGCGTTTCGCGACTTCCTGCACTGCGCCGGTCACCACCAGTTTCCCACGTTCAATGATGCCGATCAAATCGCTGAAATCAGCCAGATCACTGAGGATGTGCGAAGAAATAAGAATCGTTTTTCCCATGGAACGCAGCGTTTTGAGCAATTCACGAAGCTCGATGCGCGCGCGAGGATCGAGGCCGCTTGCGGGTTCATCGAGGATGAGCACCTTCGGATCATGAATCAGCGTTTTGGCGAGGCAGACGCGCTGCTTGTTACCCTGGGACAGAGTGTCCACAAAATCATCCCGTTTCTGTTCCAGGTCGGTGAGCGCCAGCACGTCCCTGATAATGCCCTGTCGCTTCGCAAGAGGGATGCGAAAGGCCGCGCCAAAGAAATCGAGATATTCGCCCACACGCATGCCGGGATAGACACCGAAATGATCCGGCATATAACCCATGATTCGCCGAACATCCATCTGTTGGGTCCGGACGTTGAATCCACCCACAAACGCCGATCCAGAGGAGGGTTTGGAAAGTGTGGCCAGAATTCGCATGGTGGTGGTTTTCCCCGCTCCATTGGGGCCGATGAACCCAAAGATGTTGCCCTCGGGAACATCCAGGCTCAGTCCGGAAACAGCGGAACGCACACCGAAGAATTTGAAGAGATTATCAGTTTTGATCATGGGATTTTTGTTTCTAATTCATTTCCATTGAAACGGGAACCGGAACAAGAAGAGTCACGGTTCTCTGCTGACGAATTTCGCGGGCGCCGCTCTGAATAACAGGCTTTGCGCCCGACGGCAGCTCGAATAAAAATTCGATTGGCTTTGTGAGAAGCGGGTTGCTTCTTGAAGATCGCACAGTTCGCTTTTTCGTCCCCCACGTGGTCACTTGCGGTGCTCGATGGGTTTGGGGGACCAACAGTGTGTTTGCGATTGTCAGAATGAAGTCATTTCCTTGAGTGAACAAAGTCATGCCAGACCCCTGGATGCCCAACTTGGGCGATTGCAGGGGCAGGCCGGTTTTATTTTTGAGTGTTACCTGGATTCCTGTATCCGTCTTCTGCCACTGGGCCGTGATACCTTCGCCCGGCAATTCTTCGAAAGCGACACTTGAACAGGTATTAAAAGCACCGGGCTTGGTTTGAACCGGAAAATCCTGTTTTCCTGTCGAGATTTGAATGTTGCGTGAGTCCCGGTCCATGCCGAAGAGAAGCTGATCTCGCCAGGTTGTTTGAATGGATTCCTTGAGGGTTCGGGGCGAAAGGAGTCCTGCGTGGGTGAAACTGAGCAACGTTTTTTCTCCTGCGACACCGAAGCTATACGTGATTTCAATCTGTCGCGTCGGGCCGAAACCGCCGACGCGTCCATAGGCGCGGTTGTAGAGGAAGAATACGATCGAAACCATGATGAGGATAAGCCATGCCAGTTCATAGCGCCGGGATTTCCGGAAAAGCCAGAAGTTCAGACAAAAAGCCAGGCCGAAGAAAACGCCAAACACGGAAGAGATGCGATTCACCGAAGCAACACAATATTCTGCGAGTTGTGCGAGCTGGGTATGATTACTGTCCCACCCCAATTGCATCAACCATCCCAAGGTTTTCCATGGTGTTTGTTCCGGACCAGGAAGCCAAAGCGCTTGTTGCCAGAAGTCGTTGCCCAGAACCAGTCCCGCGGAGGAAATGTCCATGGGATCAAAAGCCAGTTGCATCAGAAGGCCGCCGCCCACGATCTGTTCAGTCAGGAGTTTGATGCCATTGATTTCAAGGCGCGTATAAGTTTGATCTCCCTGCAGAGGTTTTATCCCGATCTCCACATCCGGCAACGTTCCTTTCTCCCAGTTGGCAACATTCCTCTTTGCCAGCATATTCATCGGCCGCACAGGAGGAAGCAGCCGGGCATTCGCAAAACCCTTGAGTGAAAATGGCAGAAGGTTGCCCCATGTGCCTTCCCATCTGAAAGACGGTGGCAGATCCGGAGGGACGGTTCTTCCGCCGGCAACGACAAGAAGACCTCCTTGTTTGAGCCAGACGAAAAGGGCGCGAGACTGAGCTTCACCAAGGGCTTTTACCTTGTCGGAACGCCACAAAATGGCGGAGACACTCGCATAGGCCAGCGGATCCTCAGGCAAAAACTCTGATGCAACACTTCCTGTCCGCCACCCTCCCTGGGTCGAAGCATCCGGCTGACGGGGAAAGGCGAAGCGATTGGAAGTGTTTTCCTGAACGACTACAAGCAAGGGTGATTCCTGCTCGACGGAAATACCGAAAAAGGTTTGTTGAGTGAGTAATTTTCCAGACCGGTCAGCTATGTCCACGCGAACACTGTTGCCGGAAATGGGGGGGAGGGTGAGACGCCAGCGTTTGCGCGCACTGGGAACAAGGGAAACCGGCAGTTCATAGACGGTGGAACCGCCTATTTGATTGTGAGCAATCACATGAAGCTGCCCCTCGATGGGTATTTGCGCCGCACTCAGATCCACTTGAAAGGGAAATGGTCTGCCTGTCCGGATCAGATTCGAAAAGCCGAGTTCGGCGGAAATCTGGAAGGGAACATCGTCTGCGGGATAAAGGGGACAGATCAGACCGAGGCCGAGGAAAATCAGGAGGAACCTTGTTTTCATCAGGGATTGTCAAGTAAGGCCAGGTCCAGTGTAGTATCCCCAAAGCTTCTTTACAATTCTTTCGGCGGCCATAGACCGCCGCTACAACTTCAGACTGTAGCAGCGCTCTGTGAGCGCCGATGTCTGTTTCACGGCTCACGTTCTCAGATATCAATCCAATTTCCAAGCTTGCGGGCAGGATCGGCCTTTGCTTGTCTCTCCGCTGGCATGGCCATTCAACGCGCGCTCATTTCGGTTTCAGATAAAAGTGGTATCGTGGAGTTTGCCCGCGTCGTCAACAAGCTGGGAGCCGAAATTCTTTCCACGGGTGGCACCGCCAAAGTGCTGCGCGAAGCCGGGCTGGCCGTCCGTGAGGTGGGTGATTACACCGGCTTCCCGGAGATGATGGATGGACGTGTGAAGACGCTTCATCCCAAAATTCACGGTGGCCTGCTTTATTTGCGTGGACGTCGTGAGCATGAAATACAGGCGAAAAAGCATGGCATCCAACCGATTGACCTGGTGGTGGTTAATCTTTATCCATTCGAGGCAACGATCGCCAAAGAGGGTTGCACCGATGAGGAAGCCATTGAGCAGATCGATATTGGCGGACCTTCCATGCTTCGAAGCGCGGCCAAGAATCACCGAAGTGTAACGGTGGTGGTGGATCCGTCAGACTATTCCGCCGTGGCCGCTGAATTGGAAAAGACGGGTGACACCTCTCCGGGCACGCGTCGGCGACTGGCCACCAAGGTATTCGAGATAACAGGACGGTATGATTTGGTCATTGCAGCATGCCTGGCCGGGGGCGCGGTGACTGAGGGCACGATAAATCGCGCCCCTACGGAGGCGTTGCCGGCGGAATTTTCGATTCATCTCCGCAAGGCACAGGATCTGCGCTACGGAGAGAATCCACATCAAAAAGCGGCTTTGTACGGTGATTTCGGTCGGTATTTTGAGCAGCTTCATGGCAAGGAACTTTCCTATAACAATATTCTGGATTTAACCGCGTCGGTGGAGTTGATGGGTGAATTTACAGCGCCCACCGTGGCGATTCTCAAGCACAACAATCCGTGTGGGGTGGGACAGGATGATGTTCTTGCGAATGCCTGGGACAAGGCATTTGCCACGGACCGGCAGGCCCCATTTGGCGGCGTCATTGTGGTGAACCGACCCCTCGATCCCGACCTGGCCCGGAAGATCTCGGAAATTTTCAGCGAACTTATTGTTGCCCCATCCTATGCGCCGGAGGCCCGCGGCATTCTGGAAAAGAAAAAAAATCTTCGCCTCTTGTTACAGAAGATTCCGATGGACACCGGGCAGCCGATCCTCGAAACACGCGATTGCTCCGGAGGGATGCTTGTACAGGAAAAGGATCTTCATCCGGAGAATGAAACAGGATGGCGGGTGGTCACTCGTCGTGCGCCGACGGAGTTCGAGATGAAAGCGGTGCGTTTTGGCTGGCGGGTGGTGAAACATGTGAAATCCAATGCGATTGTTTATGCCGCCGGTGATCGCACACTGGGAATTGGCGCCGGCCAGATGAGTCGTGTGGATTCCTCCAGAATTGCCATTTGGAAGGCGCAGGAAGCCGGGCTGAATTTGCGAGGCAGTATTGTGGCATCAGACGCCTTCTTCCCATTTCCGGATGGGCTTGTTGCATCCGCAGAGGCTGGCGCCACGGTGGCCATTCAGCCGGGTGGTTCGGTGAAGGATGCAGATGTCATCGCCGCTGCCGATCATCACAACATGGCCATGATTTTTACAGGCCGGCGGTATTTTCGGCATTAGCAGGGTTCAGGATTGACGTTGAGTTTTTCTCCTGTTAGCCTGCATTTCTCACCACTTTCAAAGTGGTGAGAAAATGCACTCGACGGAAGCCCTTGGGGGCAGGGGCTTCCAAGGGCCGAAGGCTTTCGGGGCTAATCTCGCGATCGCGGCACGGCGTGCGAACTTCTCACTTGGTGGTGAGAAATTCGGATTAGCTGTCACAGAAGAACATAAAAATGCACGGGAAGGTGGTGATTTCGATTGTCTGAAATACGAATGAAAAAAGGTGAGTCGGTGGACAAGGCGCTCCGTCGTTTGAAGCGCAAGCTTGATCGCGAGGGCACATTGCGGGAGGCCCGGATCAAGAAGCATTATGAGAAGCCGAGCGTTCGCCGCAAACGCAAGGCCAAGGAAGCTCGTCAGAATCGTAGAAGATACTAGAAAGAGCGAAATGGGGGAATAAGGGTGTTCTCTTATGTTTTCATTTTCCACATGCTGGAATTCGGATTCTCATACGGATGGCGAGGCCATGCTGGATGAGATCCATTCCATTGGTTTTACGAAGATTGAGCTCAGCCACGGCATCCGTTTGAGCCTGATCGATGGAATCGAGCGCGCCATCGAACAGGATCCAAAACTCAAGGTCACCAGTTTGCATAATTTCTGTCCTTTGCCCACGGGCTATCTCCATTCGGCTCCGAATATCTATCTTCTTTCCTCAGAAAACGAATCCGAGCGAGGGAAAGCCATTCGGCACACCATTCAGACCATGGATTTTGCCGTGAAGATGCGCACACAATTTGTGGTTCTGCATCTTGGGCGTGTGCCAATGACGGATTACACAAGCCAGCTCCTCGTGATGATTCATGAGAGAAAGCATGGAACCGAAAAATATCAACGCCTCCTCGAGAGTGCGATTGCCAAAAGGAAAAGCAAGGGGCGCAAGCCCTTTCTTCGCGTCATGAAAAGCCTCGAAACCCTGGTGGAGGCCGCCACAGAACGAAGTCTTGTTCTCTGTGTCGAGAGTCGTTACCAATTGGAGGAGATTCCCGCCGAACATGAACTTGCGGAGATTTTTCGCATATTCGATGCAACCCAGGTTGGTTACTGGCACGACACGGGTCATGTTCAGACATGGCATAATCTCGGACTGACGGATCACCTGCAATGGCTCCGGCAATTCCAGGTCCGTCTGGCGGGATGTCATCTCCACGATGTTGTGTACCCGGATTGGGATCATCAGATACCAGGGGATGGCATGGTTCCCTTTGATCAATTAATGGCCTTGCGTCGTCCCGATGTGCTCAAGGTGTTTGAATTTGAACCGGGGACGCCGGCAGCAGCGCTGAAGGAACGGTTGCCACAATTCATGACCAATTTTGAAACCATTGAATGGAAGGTTTACACCTGAAAAAGCCTCTGCTCATTGCCGCCAAGCTGGCAGTTACCATTGTTGTTTTCTGGTGGGTGATTCGCGAGCTTAGTCTTAAGCCCGGCGGATTGAAAAATCTCTGGATCAACGTGCGTGCCGCGGACGCAAACGGTCTCTTATTGGGTCTGGGCATGTTTGTCATCCTTATCGTACTTGGAATTTGTCGATGGCAGCTTCTATTGCGGGTGCAGGGTATTCGGATTTCCAATTATCGGGTGACGTGGATCACCGCGGTAGGCCTGTTTTTCAATGCCTTTTTGATTGGCGTCACGGGTGGCGATGCGTTGAAGGCCTGGTATGTAGCGGAGGCGGCGCCGGACCGAAAGCCACAGGCGATATTAAGTATTGCGGTGGATCGACTGATCGGGATCCTGGGGCTTGTTATCCTTGCAAGCGTTTGCGTGCTGTTTCATCTGCCAGTTTTGTGGGATGACGGTCAAATGCGCCCACTGGCCACTCTGGTTCTGGCATCGCCGGTTGTGGCGCTCCTCCTGATTGGAGTTACAGCCCAGCGGCGCCGTTTTGCCACGAAATCCTGGTGGCAAACACTCTGGCGGCTTGTTCCCGGCAAAAAATTAATGAGCACCCTGTCCGAGTCATATGACGTGTATGGGAAACATCCCGGTGAATTATTCATGGCTCTCCTGCTTTCGATTGGCGTGCACGTCGGTGCGGTGTTGGCAGCATGGTTTGTGGGTGGCGCGATTGGCATCGAGGGGGTGGGATTGGCCGATTACTTTGTCTACTGTCCACTCATCAATGTATTTGCAGCCATTCCTGTGACAGTGGGAGGGCTTGGGTTGAGAGAAGGCGCCTTCAAATTCTTCTTTTCGAAGCAGGGCGTGCCGGATCCACAGGCCATCGCGCTCTCACTGCTTTTTTACGCCGGCATGCTGGTGATCAGTCTCGCATGTGGACTGATCTATCTGATTGGCAAGCCGAGATCTCCACTGCTCAACCCCCAAAATGTCTGACCTGCATTTCTCACCAATAGGAAAAAATGGCGACACTTTGTTTGAAAGATTGTAGGGCGACCACCCTTAAAGGGTGGCGGGCGGGTCGCGCTTGTCACCCTCCTTGGGGTGATCGCCTTCCATGAAACGGCGGGCAGGGCCGCCCGCCCTACAAAATTCCGGTGAGAAATCAGGCCAGCAGCCCGGCGGTTCGCTCTTGACCTTGGGCGATTCACTTTTAAACTCTGAGTGTAATTTTCAAACCTGTAACCCAAGGAATATCCATGGCATCATTAGCTGTCGGAAGCAAAGCCCCTGACTTTGCCCTCAAGACAAAAACCGCAAGCGGCGTGGCTGACGTCAAACTGAGTGACAACTTTGGCAAAAGAAACACCGTTTTGCTTTTTTACCCGCTCGCCTTTACCGGTGTCTGCACCCAGGAAATGTGCGACGTTACACAAAACCTCAACGCCTACAAAAACCTTGGTGCTGAGGTCTACGGCATTTCCGTGGACAGTCCTTTTACCCAGGAGGCCTGGGCGCAAAAGGAAAAAATCGGCATCACCCTGCTGAGTGACCTCAATAAAAAGACGGCACAGGAATATGGCACCCTCCTCCCGGACCTGATGGGATTGGGCAGTGTGTCAGCTCGCGCTGCATTTGTGGTGGATAAAAAGGGTGTCGTTCAGTACGCGGAAGTCACCCCGACCCCCAAGGATCTACCCAATTTCAATGCGGTAAAGTCCATGCTCGAAAAGCTGAAGTAGGTTCATTGGCAAAGAAACTGTAGCAGCGCTTCATAGAAGCGCTGCTACATGGTGACACATATTTTGCATCAAGTATAATGCCTGGTAGGGGCGTGATTCATCACGCCCATCGCCTTTCGATAAACCGCCAGTGTTTCCTCCATCATCCGATCCAGAGACAGTCTGGATCGTGCTGTTTCGAGACCTGCGCGCGCCAATCGGTCTCGAAGTTCAGTGTCATCGATAAGTCGCTTGATGGCTGCTGCGATGACTGATCCATCACCGGGCGTCACCAGCAATCCATTCTGTCCATCGATGATCAATTCAGGAATACCACCCACGCGTGTGGCCACCACAGCGCGCTTGGACGCAAAGGCTTGTGGCACGACGCGGGACTGTGCTTCGACTTCGATGGAGGCAACCACCACCATGTCCAGAGACGCTATTACCTGGGGAATATCCCAACGGTAGCCGGTCATGATGATTCGCTTTTGTTCATTCGCAGTCTCAATTCGAGCGCGACATTCATGTTCCACGCGCCGCCCGCCAATTCCTTCTCCGACAAGAACAAAACGCGCGTGTGGGTGTGTCTTTAACACCTCGAACGCGGCATCCAGAAAAAAGTGATGCCCCTTGTCGCCTCGCATCATCGCGATGATGCCAACCAGAGGCGCGTCCGGTGGAATATCAAACTCTGTGCGAAAGTGGCGGCCGTCGATGCCCGGATGATATTCCTGAAGATCCACCCCTTCGCCCACCACATCCACATGTGCTGGATCCAATCGATTCACGTTCACCAGTGTGTCACGGATGATTTGTGCTGTGGCAATCACGCGCCGACAGCCATGCCGGTAGATCAACGAATGTGCAAACCCGGGTTTGATTGGCACCGTGATGTGACGTGAACGCACTATCGGATAACCGGTCAAATGCAGAGGCAGGCACATCCATGAGTCCTTCGGTCCGTGAGCATGGATCACATCCATTTTTTCGGCGCGACAGAATTTCCAGATCATAGACAGTCCTGTTACGTCCACATTGGTCCGCATCGGGATGGCGATGACGCGCGCTTTTTTTTCATGACCTCGCCGGAGGAATTCACTTCGTGGATCACACGCAATCCAGGCGCGATGACCATGAGCATTCAGCCAGCTTGCTTCGATCAGCGTGCGATATTCCTGTCCTCCCCAGTTAAGGCCGCATTCGGTATGCAGGATGTTCACGGGTAGGGGTGTGGTTGATCGCGTCCTAGGGCGTGATAAATCACGCCCCTACAAGCCGGCGTATTCCGCCCGCGCTGTGCAGGTTTCTGCCACAACAACTGTGCTGAGCATCGGAAGCGCTGGTTTGAGATGATCCCAAATCCACTTTGCAAGAATCTCCGAGGTTGGATTTTCAAGTCCGGGGATTTCGTTCAGACATCGATGATCCAGTTGATCGAAGAGAGGTTGAAAGGCAGCGCTGATGTCGGCGTAATCCATCAGCCATCCCAGTTTTGGATCACATTCTCCTTCCACACACACCTCGATCCGGAAACTATGGCCATGCATTCGTTCGCATTTATGCCCCTTCGGCAGCAAAGGCAGCCGATGCGCGGCTTCGATTTGAAAGATTTTTGTCAGCGTGACTTTCATTTTTTGTAACGACTCAGGTTGTTATATGTTTGGCGAGCAATTCCAAGGCTCCATCCGGGCCTGCAAGGGGCAGCGCCAGATCACGCTCCCCCTTGCTTAAGGGGTAAACCTGCCGGGTTCGGCAGATCACGCTTGCATGTTTCATTACATGGTCGCCGTAAGTCTGACGGAAAGAGCGCACTCCCTTCAAAGCCGAGGAAGAAACCTCTGCAGCTGTTTTACACTCGATTCCCCAATAGCGATCAACCGCCCGCTCCACCAAGAGGTCGATTTCTTCGCCATTCGCAGTCCGCCAGAAGTATAAGGCGGGGCGTTTTCCCAGGTTCAAAAACTTCTTGCGGGTTTCCATGACAACAAGATTTTCCCACATCTGTCCCCAGAGGGGACTGCCCATTAACTCCTTGAGCTGTCTAAAACCGAGCAGGAGCGCAAGCAGGCCTGTGTCACTAAAATAAATCTTGGGAGTCTTGATCAGTCGCTTGCCGCGGTTGGTGTGATAAGGCTCCAGCAAAAAGATTTGTTGGCTGGCCTGCAGGATGGAGATCCAATTCTTGATAGTGTTCGGTGACACACCGACATCGCGCGCCACTTCGGCCATTGATAGAAGCTGACCTACCCGCAGGGCAATTGCTCTGAGGAAGCGGTCAAAATTCCGCAGGTTTCCAACATTCGAAAGGTTTCGGACATCGCGCTCCAGATAGGTGGTCAGGTACGATCCGAACCAGAGCTCCTGATCCAGTTCGGGCCTCTGCCATAGTTCCGGAAAACCACCTCTCCAAAGAAAACGATCCACATCTTCGATTCGAGCTTTTTCACCGAGGGCTTCTTCCATCTCCAGACTCGGCAGCGTTAAGACCGCGATGCGGCCAGCTAATGACTCTGTAATGCGTGCCATGAGCAGAAAATCCTGTGATCCAGTGAGGAGATATCGGCCGGGTCGTCGATCTGCATCAATGTAGCGCTTCAAAGATCGGAAAATTTCAGGGACATACTGAACTTCGTCGAGGATAAGCGGTTCCCGGTGCCGTCCAAAAAAGCCTTCCGGGTCAAGGCGTGCCAACTCAGCCTCTGCTGGGAGATCGAACGTGATGTAATCCCCTTTCGGGAGCAGGTGTCGGGTAAGAGAAGTTTTTCCGACCTGTCGGGCGCCTGTCAGAACCACTGCCGGAAATTGTGCGAGTGCGCGTCGGATGACAGGGGTGATCGATCGATGAATCCACATTGCAGATAATCTGCAATTTAAATGCGTATGTGTCAAGCCTTATAGTGGTGGTTACGGGCCTGTAATACTTTATTCAGTTCTCGCAGCAAATTCACCCCGCCATTTCGCCACCATGGAGGCGGTTGATGCATTTCACCGATCGTGCAAAAGCGGATACCTCTCTGTGAACCAAAGCTTTGCTTCAATCGAGCCAGGGATGCTGCATCGGATCCGGCGATTGTTGAGAGGCGGTTCGTCCATTTTCCACAATGCCGGATGACATCGCCCGGCCGTCGCAACGGTATAACAAATACGACGCGCCGCAAACCACAAGGCTCGAAGCGATCTTCCCGCTGGAAGATGACTCGCCTGCCGAAAATATGTGCTCGCCCTTGAGACTCCCAAAACCTCCATGTTTGCCAGAAACTTTCCTCCTCCAGTTTTTCATCTTTCCTTGTTATTCGCGGAAGACGTGCGTCCAACTTCTCCATTGCAATCGCCAGTTTGCGGGCAAACTGTACGGCTGACAAGTGGTCGCCTTCTTCAACATAGAAGCATTGAGGTGAGAGGCATCCCTGTGTTTCATAAAGCACGGTGTCCCACGCGGCGCGTGCGGCAAGATCGTCCAGACCATACTGCCGCAACCCTTGTCTTCCCACATACGCCACACTGATTTTTGTGCCGAAGCCAATCAAATTTGTTTTGCTTGAATGTCGAAGGGTTTGAATTGTTTGATCACTGCCATAGGCCACGATGGTGGTAAATGGATATAAGTTTTGGGTTCCAGGCTCCGAGTTTAAAATTTGAGTGGGTAAAATCTCACCGGCTTCAGCAAGCACGCTTTGCTGAAGTAACCTGGCGAAGGCAGGTTCGCGCCGGGAAGGCCGCAGGACGACAGTCGCACTTGCCAGCCATGCTGCCGTTGCCGCCTGCCAGACAGCCGCAAAAATAGTGGAAGGAGGTATGATCAGAACCCTGCCGCCGGATTGTTTACAGTCAAAGCAACGAGGGGAATCACGCTTGATCCACTCGCGCAACACATCTGAATCATGGCCTGAAAATGTGCTCCTCAGGCATGCGCGCACCATTTCCCGCGAAAAAAAACCATACCCGGGAACTTCTGCCTCCGCACGCTGTATCCATGGCGAGTCTGGCCGCAACCAGGCGCGCGCCACACTGGCTATGGCATCAATTCGCCTCTCAATATTCAGCTTTCAGCCCTTTTCAGATTCCGGCGGTTCCTCTTCAGGCCCCGGCTCATCCACATCGGGGTTGGATTTCAACGGATTTTCCGGGTCCACTTCCGCGCTGAATTCTCCCTGCATTTCATTGAGTTTTTTCAGCACCTCACTCATGTCCTCGACTTCCTCAAAAACCGGGCGCGCCACAAAAATCGGCGCCTTCGCCTGAATTGCCAGCGCCAGGCAGTCGCTGGGACGCGCGTCGATCTCGATGATCTTCTGTCCAAGCTCGTTTTCCTGTTTGAGGATCAGTCGCGCAAAGTAAGTGCCACTTTTAAGGTCATTGATGACCACTCGTTGCACGGAGACGCCGAGGCCTTTGAAGACATGACCAATCATGTCATGGGTGAGTGGACGTTCCTTTGGGGTGCCCTGCATGAACATGGCGATGGCCTGTCCCACAGACAATTCCACATAAATGGTAAAGGTTTTTTCATCGTTGCCAACAAAAACAGCACAACCGCGACTCGTTGGGATGACGCCCAACACCTGGATGGGAACAACCCCGTCTTTCATGCTTACAGGCTAGCAGATTCAAAGGTGAGCGCAAGATTTACTCGCTGAGCGAAAATTTCTTTCCAAAACGGCTGTTTCTTGGCACGTTGGGAGCTGTGCCGGAACTATCCATCACCGTTGAGCAATTCTACAGGAGTCACGCTGAATCGCTTGAACTGAGACTGATCGCCGGCGCCACAGGACTGCAACGAAAGATTCGGGAGGGGAGTGTCAACCGCCCCGGTCTGGCGTTGGCTGGTTTCTACAAGTATTTTGCTGACAAACGTGTTCAGATCTTTGGGAGCGCGGAAAACAATTATCTCCATTCGCTTTCCATCAAACTGCAACGAGCCCGATGCCATAAATTGTTTAACAGCGCAATTCCATGTGTGATCTTTGCCCGGTCCATGAATCCACCCAGCGTGTTTTTGGAGGAGGCAGAGAAGTTTTGTATTCCGGTTTTCAAGTGTCCAATGGTCACAATGCGGCTTGTGAACCGGGCTACCATTCTGTTGGAGGCCGACTTTGCTCCGGCCACCAACGAGCATGGCAGCATGGTGGACATCCTCGGCATCGGGGTTCTAATCTGCGGCAGCAGTGGGATTGGCAAAAGCGAATGTGTTCTTTCGCTTCTGGAGCGCGGCTACAGTCTGGTAGCGGATGATCTCACCAAGATTCACCTGATCAATGGCTGCGAACTGGCCTGCACCGGTCCGGAGATATCACGGGGACACATGGAAGTACGGGGTATTGGCATCATCAACGTGGTTTCCATGTTTGGTGTGGGAGCCATCCGCAACGAAAAGATTCTAAACATCATTGTGACACTGATGGATTGGGATAAGGTGGAGGATGTGGACCGTCTTGGAATTGATCGTCAGTTTCGTGATATTCTGGGAATCAAAGTCCCTCACGTAACGATCCCGGTCCGGCCCGGGCGCGATATCTCACGTCTGGTGGAAGTTGCAGCCCTCGATCAGAAATTGAAAGGCATGGGACATAACACAGCGCTTGAATTCAACCGCAAACTCATTCAAAACATGCAGAAGGATTCATGAGCACACTGGGGCAAAAACAAACACCTGAAGGAACTGCCATCACCAGGGAATTTGTTCTTACCAACAAGCTTGGCATGCATGCGCGCCCGGCAGCGATGTTTGTTAAAATAGCTTCGCGTCATGAATCGGAAATCACCGTTGAAAAGGATGGGGAGAAGGTGAACGGCAAAAGCATCATGGGTTTGATGATGCTTGCGGCCGGGTGCGGTTCAAAACTGAAGGTTACCGCCCATGGTGCGAATGCCGAAAAGGCTCTTGATGAAATTGGGAAGTTGATCGCAGCCAAATTTGATGAAGGCTGATCTGCTTTCCCGTCTGGACTTCTTTTGAAGGCTTGATAGGTTTGAAGCATGGAAGCACCTGTCACCTCCCACGCAGCGGAGAAGAAATTTACAGGTATCGCTGTCTCCCCCGGCATTGTAATGGGCAGGGTCTTCGTGTACGGCAGAAATGAGCTGCCCATCAGCCATCGCACCATCACGCCTGAGGAAGTGAGCCAGGAAATCACGCGTCTGGAGGATGCATTAACTGTCACCCGTCAGCAGTTGCAGGAAATCCAGCAGCGCGTCGCTACGGATCTCGGAGAAACGGATGCCGCGCTGTTTGATGCCCACCTGCTCACGCTGGAGGATCCCATGCTTCTTGATGAAGTGGTTAAGACGATCCAGGAAGGGCAAAATGCCGAGTACGCGTTCGATCATGTTTCCAATCGTTATGTAAAAATGCTTTCCAACGCGGAGGATGATTATTTGCGCGAACGGGTGGCTGATATCAAGGATGTGGCTCATCGCGTGATCCGCAACATGCAGGGACATGATTTTAAGGATTTGCGAGACCTGAAGGAGCCATGTCTTGTTCTTGCGTATGATCTGGCGCCTTCTGACACAGCCGTTATTGACAGGCAGAAGGTTGTCGGCTTTGGCACCGACATCGGCAGCAAAACCTCTCATACAGCCATCATGGCCAGGGCCATGAATATTCCTGCGGTGGTTGGATTGCATGATGCCAGCCAGCAGGTGGAATCGGGCTGTTTTGCCATCCTGGATGGTTACAGCGGGGTTCTGATTATCAACCCGACGGAGCAAACCCTCCATGAATACGGTCAGATCGAGAACAAACGTCACTCCATTGAAGTCAGCCTCGAATCATTGCGCGATCTGCCTGCCGAAACCCCCGACCACTGCCGGGTTTTTCTTGGCGCAAACATCGAAATGCCGGGCGACGTTCCGCACGTTCTGGTGAATGGCGCGGATGGTGTTGGGCTTTTCCGCACCGAATATGTATTCATCAACCGGGATGATGTCCCGGACGAAGAGGAACAGTTCCGCGCTTATTTTGAAGTGGCTGAGAAACTGCACCCGAGGCCTGTGGTTATTCGCACGCTGGATATTGGAGGCGACAAGTTTCTTTCTCACCTGCAGATTGCCAGCGAAATGAATCCCTTCCTGGGATGGCGCGCCATACGATTTTGTCTTGAGCGACCGGATATCTTTCGAACGCAACTCCGCGCCATCCTCCGAGCCAGCACGCTTCATAATGTGCATCTCATGTATCCGATGATTTCAGGGATCAAGGAGCTGAAAATGGCGAATGCCGAATTGGAGATGGCACGCTGCGAACTTCGCGAACAAAAGGTGTCATTTGATGAGCAAATGCCGGTTGGCGCCATGATTGAAGTTCCCTCTGCCGCAATGACGGCAGATATTCTTGCTGCTGAATGCAGTTTTTTCTCCATTGGGACCAATGATCTCATTCAATACACACTCGCAGTGGATCGGGTGAATGAAAAAGTCGCGTATCTTTATGAGCCAACCCATCCTGCGATCATTCGTTTGATCCATCATGTTGTCGACTCAGCGCATCGTGCCAATATCCGTGTCGCTCTCTGTGGAGAAATGGCGGGGGATGTGGCCCTTGCTCCCATCCTGTTGGGATTGGGCATTGATGAGCTTAGCACCAGTCCCACTGTGGTGCCTCAGCTCAAAAAAATCATTCGATCCATGGAAATGTCAAAGGCACAGGAGGTCGCACGACGAGCTTTGGAATTAACCAGCAGCGAAGAGATCCGTCGTCTCAGCATGGAGCTCGTGGCTTCCGTGGCTCCCGACATGATGGAACTGAGCAGCACCTGAACGAGGTTCTGATTTCAACGGTTTTTGCGCAACCTTTCGACCACCCGAGCCACGCGCGCAACCACATCGGGAATCTCATCTTCCCGTGAATCACTGCCAGGCGAAAACCGCACCGTTGCACGGATGAGGGTCTCTTTCATGCCCATTGCCCGAAGCACATGGGAAGGTTGAATTGAACCAACCATGCAGGCAGAGCCGCTGGAGACAGCCACTCCTTCGAGGTCCAATCCCATCGGCAAACCTTCCCCATCACAATTCTCAAAACTCACATTGAGAGTGTTGCCCAGCCGTTGTGTGGGATGCCCGTTACGGTGAATGTCCGGGACGGCAGCAGAAAGCCCCTCCCAGAGCTTTTCGGTGAGCATAAAGAGGCGGTGGTTTTCACTTACGGTTTTCTCCGAGATTATTTTTGCTGCTGCCGCCATGCCGATGATGGCTGCCACATTTTCTGTTCCAGCCCGACGTTCATTTTCATGAAAGCCGCCAAGTTGAACAGCTTCGGTGGGTGTTCCAGAGCGAATATACAGCAGGCCGGCGCCTTTTGGACCGTAAAACTTGTGCGCTGCGAGGGAAAGCAGGTCCGTGTTCCATTCCTCCACATTCACGGGTTCTTTGCCAAAACTCTGGATCGCATCGCAATGAAACGCAATCTTGCGGGAGCGACAAAGGACGCCGATCTCAAGGACCGGATGACACGTTCCCGTTTCATTATTCGCAGACATAATCGAGACCAGAATGGTTTCCGGGCGCATGGCATGGATAAGTCTGCCGGTATCCAGACGGCCGAAAGGATCCACCTGTAAATAAGTTACCTCAAAGCCCTCTGATTCAAGGCGCTGACAGGGATGGAGTACCGCATGATGCTCGGTGGCGCACGTGATGATGTGGGTCCCTTTTTTTCGAAGCGCGTGAGCGATTCCAAAGATGGCAAGGTTGTTTGATTCGGTGCCTCCGGAGGTGAAGACGATTTCCTTCGACTTCGCTCCGATCAATCCGGCGAGTTGTGTGCGTGCTTCGTCCACAGCGGCGCGCGCAACTCGTCCCCACGAATGGATGCTTGATGGATTGCCGTATTCCTCTTCGAGAAAAGGCCTCATTGCACGAACAGCTTCGGGCAGCAATGGTGTGGTCGCATTGTAATCGAGATAAATGCGCTGTTCCATGTTTTGTCCACCTTAACAAGCCAACCATTATATGTGATCTGTTTCGGTAAAAAACATTCTCCTCCTTACCAAGGAGGAGTTAGAGGAGGTTTTCTTGGCATTTCAGAAAGGACCTCCCCCAACCTCTCCTTGTTAAGGAGGGGAGGTTTTTCAAACAGTCAAATCTGAAAATCATGCGTGCCGATCTCGGCGGCGCGTTTCTTTTTTGAAATCACTTGTAATTCCGTTTCCTCATACATCACCAGAGAGTGGGGTGGCACGGAATGCATCAGGAAAACGTTGGAGGCAATGGTCGAGCCGGCGCCGATCACGGTGTCTCCACCCAGAATGGCAGCTCCGGGATAGATGGTCACATGATCCTGAATCGTCGGGTGTCGCTTTTTCCCACGCAATTCCTCAACGGCGGATGTCGAGCGGGCGCCCAGCGTGACACTGTGATACATTTTGACATGAGACCCGATGACCGTGGTTTCGCCAATCACCACACCCGTTCCGTGGTCAATGAAAAAGTGCGAACCAATCTGTGCTCCTGGATGAATGTCAATGCCGGTTCGCGAGTGCACCCATTCGGTCATCATGCGGGGGATCAAGGCCACCTGCGCCTTGTACAAAAGATGTGCCAACCGTTGAACCGAGATCGCCTCCAGGCTGGGATATGCCAGGATGATCTCTTCCTGGCTGATGGCGGCTGGATCACCGGCACATGCGGCTTCCACATCCATCGCAAGCTGACGGCGGATATCCGGCAGGCTTGCAAGAAATTCATCCGTGATGCGTTTGGCCTCTGCCGGAAGGTTGGCGGCTTTGCTGTCTTTGAGAGATGATATTGGCCTGTATTCCAGGCTTTTCTGGATCTCATGCCTCAAACGTTCCGAGATGGAGGTTAACATCTGGGACACGAAGAATGGCGCCTGATCCGAATGCATGGCAGTTCGATCATAGTAGCCGGGAAACACGACCCGGAGCAGATCGCGGATGATTTCCGCGATTGTCTCGCGTGAAGGCAAATTCACCCCGTCCAGATGGTTGATCCCGCCGGATTGACGGTAGGATTCCAGAATGGTTTCAACAAGTTTCGGATCGGCCATAAGTTCTTAATATGTCGCAAGAAGAAGCGGGTTGAAAGTTGAATGTTGAGAGCTCAAAGGCCCATACACCAGACACCCATTGGAAATCTTATGCCGATTCTCGACAACGCCACCCCAGGAGCGCGTGCGCCAAAAGCAGAAAGCTTACGCTCAGGCCAAGCCATGTGTGCCAGTTGGAAGCCTGCTTTTGTACGATGTCGGATCCCGAGTAATGGATGATCCAGCCGGTTACTGTCAGACCCAAAAAGACAGACAGAGTCAATACGCCGGAAAGAATATTCTTCCGAAGGCGCCATCCCTGGAGAACATGCGTCCCCCAAATGATTCCGAATGTGATCAGAAACAGGGGAATCGTCCATCCATGAAACACGCGCCATGGGTGAATCGGCCACAGCCAAAGACAAATGCCGGAGCCGGCATTCAAAATGAAGCTGGCCAGCAGCAATGCCAGAATGGGACGCGATAAAGCGGCGGCGGTTGGCGCAAGAGGTTCCGTTGGGGTTTTCATCGACATACCTAAGACCAAGAATTGTAGCGGCGGTCTATGACCGTCGCTGAATTCCCATGTCGAGGCCAACGGCGGTCATAGACCGCCGCTACAGCCCCCCAAATCTTGCTTCTAAAAACCTGGTTCATATCATTTATCGCATATCCACGACTCGAATCGAGGCAGGGTGGGGAATTGCAGGGGAAACAAAAAGCGCGGTGCTCCAGGCATCCGAGAGGGTACAGGTTGGAGCGCGGACGGAAAGGGAATGACGATGTTGCACCGGCATCCCGGTCCGCGGATTCACCAGATGTCCATATCGACGGCCATTGATTTCAAAAAAAATTTCATAGTCTCCCGATGTGGAAACCGCCTCATCTAAAATGTCGATTTCAACAATGGGACAATGCCGATCCGCGGGATCAGCAATCCCCACCCGCCAGGTTTTTCCGCCGAAACCACGAAGGTCACCTCCTGCTTTTACCAGCCCCATCTGCACGCCCGCCTTCTGCAGAGCTTCCACGGCCTTGTCGACGGCAAAACCCTTGCCAATTCCGCCAACATCCAGCTTCATGCCGATACGCGCCAATCCGATTTGAAAGCGCACCGGCCTGGACGATTCGCTCGATTTTTCAGGCGTGGACACCGGGTCGGCAATCAAAATAATGTCCCGATAGTTCACCAAAGGGAGAGCGCTATCAAGCTCACGTTGGCTTGGCAGCCGATATTCCTTTCGAACAAACCCCCAGAGATCAAGAACCGGTCGACAGGTGATGTCGAAGGATCCCTCACTTTGATGCCCGACATCCACGGCCATTTTAACACATTCATGCGTCCATATCGCAACAGGGACCGCTCCATTCCCTGCCGCTGCATTGATCCTGTTAAGTTCACTGTCGGTGCGATGGCTGGAGAGCAGACGATCCACTTCGGAGATGGCGGCAAATCCGGCATCGATTGCCTGGTTCGCACGCTCGTGGTCGAGTCCATTCACCGTGATTTCCACATACGTGCCCAGCATTGGACGCATCCGGGTGACAGGGCTCTCGGCTGCAAAAGCTGTGGCGTGGATGAGGCTGCAGAATAAAAGAACGACGATCTTCATTCTATTTTTTGAGTCTTTAATCCCAATTCTCCGGCATAAACACCTGCCACAGCCAGCAGCTTGCGCACTCCATTGGTGACATGACGACAGGAGAGCGTGGCCCCTGAGATATTGACGATATTTTTTTCGTGCTCCGGCAGATCCTTTTCTGATTTCTCCTTAAACTGTTTGCGCCATGATTCCCGGCGAATTTCACCCCCATAACTTTCTCGATAAACAAGGACCTCAATAAACTTCACTTTACCGTCGCCATCGAGAACCACCATGTAATCAATCGCCTCATGCTTTCCAATCACTGCATCAAATATCACCACGCCATGTTCCTCTCCCGATTTCAATTTGCCCGTATAAGCGAGCACGCCTCGCTGCGGCACGCTTTCACCCAGTTTTTTTTCAATTAACTGACGATGTGCCTCATCAAAAATCAGTTCATGCTGTTTGGTGGTGGAAGGATCCTGAAACGCCAGGGCCAGGGCTTGTTCCTGAGTCAGATAGGTGACAGCCCGTGCCTGGGAGGCAAATCCCAGACACAGGAGGAAAAAGACATGACAAATCCATTTCATACAGACTTTAGACATGTTCAGAAGAAAAATCCGGCTGCAATCCGTAACTGGTTTATATCAGCCGCGTTGAGCTGACGCGAATCATCGATCTGATAATCCAGTTTCAAGACAAACTCTTTGGCGGGGAAAAATGAAAATCCCCATGTGTAGATATCATGAAAGTTGGCGCCTGTAGGATTGGCCGGAACGCCGAAATCCCCTGTTTGTGTGTTCGTCTGAGTATATCGGAAAAATGGGACGAAATCCATGTGTTTGAAATTCCCTTTCTTCCAACTCTCCGGCCAGAGATGCAGCGCAAGCTCGGTATGCCACCCATACATTTCGTCGCCTACTGCTGCAGTAGAGGCAGGCGCTGCTCCTGCCGTGCCGGGCAGATTGGCCAGAAGCCCGCGATTGTTGCCAATAAAGATATGGGCGTATTCGGCGCGCAGCTCAAGGGGTGTTTTGGGAATGCGATAAATGAATTCGATGTCCCACAGTGTCAGATCGACATCATGGCTGTTCTGACCGGCAATGCCAGGCCCTGAATTGCGGGCCACATCAGTGTAGTAGAACGATGTGCTGCCCTGAAGTCCCGGTGCCCACGTCGGTGTGTAACCAAGTCTGCCTGAGTAACCAAACCCACTGTTGGCAGCTCGCCGTAAGGCAGGACGGGCATTGCGAATGCCAGCCGCGCTGATTCCGCTGCTGGTGTTGGTATCCTCAAGCCCAGCCGACATCATCAAACGGTAATCAAGCACATCAGTGATTTTTCCATAGAAACCAAAACCCGGCTCAAACCATGTGGATGGGATGATGTTGGTGTATAACTCGGGGCGATCGGCGCTGTAGAAATAGGTTGGCTCGTGATACATATTGATTCGGCCTACCGGAATCACATCGATACCCAATGAACGGACGTTGAAATGTTCATTCACCATCCAATCCACGTACATCTGTTCAATTTCGATTTCACCATCAAATCGGCTGTTGGTTGTGTTGGCCTCCCCTTTGACTCCATCTGTGTCGTCCACGCCTCCATGTTCAAACTCGATTTCAGAATTGAACACGAGAAAATCATTAATCTGGTAGCTGGGAAGTAGAACCAGCCGATGCGGATCGAAGACGGTGTCCTGACTCCGGCGCATCGTCAGACGGGTTTCACCATAAGCCCCTAATTTCAATCCCCCTGCCTTGACAATCCCATCACTACGATAGTTCATTGAAAAATTGGAGAGATCCTTGTGTTCATTTCGCTTCTCGGGCGGAAGTTCGCCACGATCCACCTTCATTTCGCCGACTTTCTTTTTCAAAGCATTGATTTCCTGTTGTTGCGTCGTGCGTTCGGCAGCCTGGTTGCGTTTCAGCTCCTCGA
>Ga0247727_10006913_pt1 | contig 21977 bp, 30 predicted proteins | sample WisWelCaveWW1625_FD_202498 | JGI IMG/M metagenome (GOLD analysis project Ga0247727, IMG submission 202498) | Biofilm microbial communities from Wishing Well Cave, Virginia, United States - WW16-25 | ecosystem: Environmental > Aquatic > Deep subsurface > Groundwater > Cave microbial mat | place...
CGGGACGTCGACCTTGGCCTCGGCAAGCACGCGTTCGGCGGCGGCCGCGATCGCTGTCTCATGCAAATCCGGACGACTGTGGAGCACGGCCGCGAGCTCGTCGCCGATCGGGTCGCGTGCTTCCACGAGGGTGCTCGACGCCTGCGCCAGTCGATGGCGGCATGCAGGGCGCGGCCGCTGGCGGAACGTCTCGCCGCCTATGCCTCGGGCAGGTGCACGCGCGGGATCGCGATCTCCCGGGTCCGAATGCGGACGGCGGAGAAGTTCGCGATGAGGCTGAGCCTCGTGCGCCGGGCCGAGGACGGGAGCTCGGAGCGATGAGGCCTCCGAACGTCCGCGCCTCGTTCGACTTGCTCCCCGGCGAGCTCGTCGTCGACTCCTTCGCCGGCGGCGGCGGCCACACGCGAGCGGCCGGCTGGGCCATGCCCCTGCCGCCTGGGACGCCGAACCCGTACGAACACATCCCCCACGCGCTCCAGCGCCGCGCACGTCGCGTCGGCGCTGGCCTCGGGGACGTCGAGCGCCTCGCGGACGTGCGACTCCATCACGGCGTCCGACGTCTCCGCGTCGTCGAACGGGCGCACGCCGGCGACCATGAAGTAGAGGAGCGCCCCTGCGGCATACACGTCGGTGCGAGCATCGACGAGACCGTCGACGATCTGCTCCGGAGCCATGTACGCGGGCGTGCCGACCACCACCCCGTGATCCGTCGTGGTCGGCGACGGTGTTCGCGGGTCGGCTGTCGCGTCGAAGATCTTCGCGAGTCCGAAGTCGAGAACCTTCACCGCGCCGTCGTCGCATAGGAAGACGTTCTCGGGCTTGAGGTCGCGGTGCACGATCCCAGCCACGTGAACGCAAGAGAGCCCGGCCATGACTTGGCGGAGGATCGCCGCGGCCTCGGTGAGCTCCAGGTGGCCGCGCTCCTCCAGCTCGTCCAGCAGCGAGCGGCCACGGAGCAACTCGGCCACGAAGTAAGGGCGACCCGTCGGCGTGGCGCCGAAGTCGACGACCTCCAGCAAGTTCGGGTGTCGGATTCGCGCAAGCACCTGCGCCTCGACACGGATCCGGTCCGCGAGGTCTCCGTGCGCCCGGCCGAGCAACTTGACCGCGACCCTGTGGCCGAGCGCGCGATGCTCTGCCTCGATCACGACGCCCATGCTCCCCCGTCCGATCCGACGGATCGCTCGGTAGGGCGTGCCCGAGAGGACGTCGCTGCCCGCGGAGCGCGCCGCGAGGAGATCCATCCGATCGGACAGGTCGATTAGGTACCGCCACCTCGAATTCCCAGCAAGCAGCTGGTCCCCGTTGAGGTACGGATGGATCACCGCTGCCGCGCGACGGTCTCGGCGGAGCAGGCGCGCGGCGTCGGCCTCCAGAAGGAAGCCCTCGTGACCGTGGGTGAGCCCCTGGTAACACGACTTCGAAGCCTCGTTGGTCGTCAGCGACTTCGCCTGGGTGACGTCGACCCGGTCGCTCAGCGACGTCGGGATCCGATCGAGCATCGCCTCTCGCCATGGGCTGTCGGCGTGGTCGCCCACCTGGAACAACAAACGCTTCTTGCCGTCATGCTTCCCCTTGATCCAGTTGACGATGGAGACGTGGACGACCGCTCGGCCTGGCCAGACCTGCGTCGACACCGCGTCCGTGATCGTCCCGCCATGCTCCGCGATGTAGTCGAGGCCGCCCTGGCGCGAGAAGTTCTGCCGGATGGTGTTCGTACCGACCAGTCCCGCGCGGCCCCCCGCCGACAACTCGTCGTGCGCTCTCCGGAACCAGTACACGCAGTAGTCAGCGCGCCCCGACACCTCCGGGAAGCGTGCTCGAACGCGCTGTACGTACTCCGGCCCGAACTCCCGATGCATCTTCGTCTTGGACTGAAACGGTGGATTTCCGATGATGACGTCGGCCTTCGGCCACTTCGAGAACAGTGCGTCAGCCTGGAGGATGTTCTCGTCGAGGTTCTCCAGCGGAAGAGGCCGCTGATCGAACTCGATCTCTGCCTGAGCTGTGTCGAGCGCATGGTACTGCTCGTCGATGGCCAGCTTCTTGGCAAGCACCATCGTGACCTTCGCGAGCTCCACGGCGAACGGGTCGGTGTCGATTCCGTAGAACTGCTTGATCTTGATGCTGGGCGTCCGGCCGACGGAGAGCCGCGACTCCCGAGCGAAGCCCTCATGGATCCTCTCGAGGATCTGCAACTCGAGGCGCTTCAGCTCTCGGTACGCCACGTAGAGGAAGTTCCCGCTGCCGCACGCCGGGTCGAGCACTCGGAACCTGGTCAGCGCGTCCCGCACGCGCTTCAGGTCGGTCAAGGTTTCTGCCTTCTCGATCCGTTCACGCAGTGGCTGCACGATCGTCGGTAGGACGACGCGCATGATGGCGCTCTCCGGCGTGTAGTGCGCGCCCTTTTCGTGTAGTTCCTCGTCGTCCATGCTGGCCTGGAACAGCGTGCCGAAGATCGCCGGGTTGATCTGGCCCCAGTGCTCCATACAGGCTTCGTTCATCACGAACAGCTCGCCGGCGTTCAGCTCGATCGGATCTACGGTCGCGAAGATCCCACCGTTGAAGTATGGCACCAGCTTGAAGCGCCCCGCCCGCGCGGAACGCGGATTGTTCATCTGCGCAAACAGGCTTCCGAGCAGGTCGTAAGAACTCCGTCCACCGAGGCACTCCGTGACGAGCTCCGTGAAGAGTCCTTTGGGCAGGAGCCCGCTGTCCTCGGCGAACATGGCGACGACGCACTGGAGGGTGAACCGTTGTGCGCGCTCCCTCGGCTCCCCGCGTGCCGTGAGCGATCTGAAGATCCCCGCGATCTTCTTCGCCGCATCGTCGGTAACGGCTGTCCGGTTGTTCTGGAAGTTCGGCGGGCGCCCTTCCGGGAACATGAAGTTGAGCGCGTCGAAGCGATCGGGAAGTTCGTCGAGCGCCACGCGATCCATGGGCTCGTCCATCTGCTGCTCGAAGTCGTAGATCCAGAACTCCTCGAAGTTGCAGAGGACCGCGTAGCGCGGGCGATTGGGTGTGGCGTAGAGCCAGTACGCCAGGACCTGGGCGTAGTGTCGCGACAGCTTCTCGCCGCGCTTCTTCATCTCGACCACGGCCCGCGGCTTCCACACGAGGTCGCCGAACCGCGTCTTGCCGTCGACCTTCATGCGGTCTTCGAGAACCGCTCCAGCCTCCTTGTAGCCGGCGTGGCCGAAGGCCCGGAACATCCGGTCGCAGAAGACCTGCGCCTCCCCCTTCTCGTCTGAACAAGTGCGCGCGTAGGCCGCAAACGCGCGCATGCTGCTGATCGTGTCCAGGCCAGGCGTCCAGACGGTGGCCGGCGCCCCGATCGTCTTTGCGCGCGGACGAATGGGTTCGGCACTGGGGCGCAAACCAGCAGGAGGACGTCGCTTTGCGATCATCGGTTTGGTCAGCGATGCTGAAGAAACACCACGGCGTCCCCGCGCGCGTCGCGCGCAGGTCGTCTCGCCATGGTGCGATCGTGCCGGCAATCTTCGAGGAGCACCGCATTTGTTGATGCTCCACGTGATCAGCTCCGCGCAGGTGCGCGATTGTGCGGCGCTTATGGAAGCAGAAAAGCGCCCCCCACCCCGCCGAAGCGGAGTGGAGGGCGTGGGAGGTAGTCGTTCAGCGCGAGCAGGCCGCGGCACCGAGTCGGACGGCGTCGATGCGCTCAGAGCCAGGTGGGTGCGTGTCCGTCGCCTGTGCCGCAGTCGAGGTCAGGAAGCACTCGACGCCGGCCGTCGACACGCCGAGGGTGACGAGGAGGCACCCAGCCCAGGCGTCTGCCACGAGCTCGGCGCCCGGGCCGGTCGCCGCGTCGCCGCCAGAGCGCGCGTACTCCAGCACGTGTCCGACCTCATGCACGAGCGCCCCGAGCGGGGCTGAGGGTCCGCAGCGTCGCCGCATTTCGGCGAACGCCTCCGGGTCGAACGCTACGATCGCGAAATCGCCTGCGATTGCGACACCGCCGTAGCCGGCCTCGGGCATGGCCGCGATCACGACCAGCGGGCAGCTCGACGAGGAGCAGAACCGTTCGTAGACCTAGAGCGCGTCCTCGGCGGCGGCGCGGTCGAGGTCGGTGTCGCTCGGCGGCGATGGCGGCGAAGGCGAGACCGCCGGCGCCGGCGCGGGCGTCCCAGCGGTGGGCGGTCCTCCGCCTCCGCACCCCGCGACGATGGCGATGGCGAGGACGGCGAGGCGCACGACTCAAGTCCAGGTGGCGACGATCTCGAGGGCGACTGAGAGGAGGAGCAGCATCTAGAGGCGGATCCCGATCCAGTCGCGAATGCGTTCTGCGGCGCGGCGCATGTCGATCTCGTCGCAGATCTCGTCGATGTGCGTCTCGCCTGTCTCGACGTCGACACGGGTCGACCACACCCAGTCCTCGGGGCTGTTGAACCCGATCGAGCCTCGCCGCACGTGGCCCTTGCCGCGGTCTCGCTCGGGGCCGAAGACGTACACGTAGACGTCCCCGTCGCTGCTACCGTCGACGATGCGCGACGGTTCGACGCCGAGCAGGCGCAGGACGCCGACAGCGTGGTGGAGCGTCAACGTCGGACACCTCGCGTCGTCGCTCATGTGGACATCGTGGCGAGCAGCGGACCGAGCGCATGCCGCGGACCCGCGTACTGCGCGTTCGCGTTCGACGCCTGCTGGATCTGGAAGTCGACTGGTAGCCCGGAGTGCTGCGACAGGTAGAGCGAGATCGAGGAGCACATGACCGGTACGCACGCCATGTTCAGGTTGGAGAAGTGCGGCACGCGGATGTAGTTGGAGCGCTTCATGAATCCCAGTGGCAAGCGCCAAGAACATCGTGGTCGCCCGCGATTCGGCGCTCCGTCTGGCAGAAGGCGAAGAGCTTGCCGTTCGGCGCAAGCACGCGGTCAGCGTTGCCCTCCCACAGGCCGGCGCTGCCGTCGCCGACGCGGTCGATGAACGCGCCGATGTGGCCCTCGAACCCGGACTCGCCGGGGCCCTTCTTGCTCCGATCGAAAACTACGAGGTCCCCTGGTCGCAGCGACTCGAGCAGCTTCGGCCCCTGAGGCGTCCAGCGCCCGGCCTTCTGGAATGGGATCGCGGTGGCCTTCGCGCCCGGCGATCCGCGCGTCAGAGGTTCACGACCGAGCCGAGAGGCCGCCATGCGGATGCACGCCGCCATCGCAGCGGCACAGTAGAACGATCCGCGCGGCAGGCCGAGAGGATCGAGGAACATGTGCTCGAGCTCGGCGCCCCCGTTCTTGACGCGCTCGACGACCCCGAGGCTGGCGATGGTCTCGCACGCGTCGAGGATCGCGCGACCCCATCCGACATCGGCGAGCACCGCAGCCCCGATCGCTTCGAGGTCCGCGTCCGGCACGACCGGGTGCACCTGCCCCTCGAGCCACGGACGCACGTGCCGCGCGAGGACGTCTGGGAAGACCTCGCGGACCTGGCGGATGTGCGCCGGCCCGTCTATGTCCGCCGACGGCGACGAGATGACCCGCAGCCCGCCGCTCTGCACCTCGGTGCCGGGTGGAAGGTCGAGCCCCGTCGCTCTCTCGAGGACGTGGCGTGTCGACATGTACGGCCGCTCCGGGGCGCGCAGCCGCTCGACGTACGACATCTGCGTGCACGTCGCGACCCACATGCGATCCCCGCGGCGAGCTTCCAGCGCGAGTTGCTGCCAGACCTCGATCTGCCCGGGCGCGGGCACGGGGAACTGCGCCGCGGTGCCGTCGAGCGTGACCACGACCGCCGGGTGCAGCCCGCCGTTGAGGAACGCGCGGACCGTCTGGCAACCGGCGCTCCATCCGCAGAGCACGAGAGGAGCCGACGCACCGACGCCGGCTTGGATCCGGGCCGCGTCGATGGCGCGCGTCGATGGCGCGAGGTCCCGCTCGGGCGTCGTGAGGATCGCCGCTCCCGGAAGCGCCGCGCGCATCTTCGCCTCGAGCTCGGGGAGCGGGCCGATCATGTAGCCGACGAGGATCGGGGAGGTGGGCGTCGCCGGCGCCTGGACGAGCTTGAAGGTGGTCATGAGTTCGAGACCCACCCGTTCGTGATCCACCCGTGGAAGCCGCAGCCGCCTTGCAGGTGGATCGACGGCGAGAGCGTGAGGTCGGCGAGCGAGCTGCCCCCGACGATCCAGCGCCCCGGGCCCGGCGTTGCCGCGTCCGGCACGCCGCGATCACGGAACCAGATGCAGACGCCGTGGGTACCCACGGCGCCGCCGTTCAGGCGGAAGCACGCGGGGCATAGGAACCAGACGCCCTGCGCGCCAGCGAGCGTCGCGACGAAGACTCGGACCTCGCGGCCCTCCTTCACCTCGTGCCGCACGAACTGCGGCTCGAGATCGACCAGGCGCATGGGTCAGGTGACTCGATGGACGTATAGGTGCGTGGGCTCGCTGATGCGGAGACCGGCCGGTGTCGTGAGCTGCGCGACGAGGACGTAGCGCCCCGGAGTAGCGACATCGGTTCCGTCCGTCGCGAGGACATGGGTCAGCTTCAGGGTCGTCGCGGTCTGGTTCGAGAGCGTTGCTGACCACGAGGCCGTCGATCCGTCCGGCTTCGTCACGGAGATAGTGGCGGCCGATACGATCGACAGGTTCGGCATCGTGTCGCTCGGCGACACGTCCACCTGCACGGCATACGGCGACCGCATGCCGACGTAGACGTAGTTCGGGAGGGCCATGGATCACCTAGGGACGACGGTGACGAGTGCGTCGTCGGCCGCATCGGCGGCGACGGCAGGCGCATCGGCGGCGCGCGCGAGGACGAGGCCATCGGATGCGGCGACGGTTGCGAGAAGGGCGATGGGCAGGAGCGTGTGGGCTCCCGCCCCCGATGCGCTGAAGGACGCGAACACGGCGCTGCCAGCGCCGGTGACCGGATTCGCCGCGAGCCCGTAGCCCGTGCCGTCGAACGTCGCGAGGGCGCCGAGCCCGACGCCGATGAACCCGAGGGCCCCGACGCCCGAGGCCGCGAAGGGCGCGAGCGCCCCGCCCCCAGAGCCAGTGGTGCCGCTGCCAGCGCCCGCCGTGCCCGCGCCGTCTCCCGCGAACGGCGCGAGCGCTCCACCGCCGGACCCCGAGAAGGTCTCGGCGCCAGCCCCGGTGGCGGCGAAACTCGAGGTCGCGCCGGCGCCGCTACCCGACACAGGATTCGCGGCCGCGCCCGAGCCAGTCCCGTCGAATGGCGCGAGAGCGCCGCTGCCGCTGCCGGTGAGCGTCTCCACCCCGGCACCGCTGCCGGCGAACGAGGCCGACGCCCCCGAGCCCGAGCCCGTGAAGGTCTCTGCCCCGACGCCATCTGCGGCGACCGCAGGGAGCGCGCCCGAACCAGATCCGGAGACCGGGTTTGCGACGGTGCTCGCGCCCGATCCTGCGAACGGCGAGAATGCCCCGCTACCCGAGCCGACCATCGCCTCGACGGCGACGCCCGACCCAGCGAACGACGAGAGAGCGCCGTCGCCCGAGCCGGTGAACGTCAGCACGCCGACGGCCGCCGCAGCGAACGCAGCCAGCGCGCCGGACCCGGAGCCGAGGAAGCTCTCGACGCCGACGCCACTACCGTCGAAGACCGCGAAGGCGCCGCCGCCGGAGCCGGAGACGGGGTTGGCTACGGACCCAACGCCCGACGCGTCGAAGATCGAGAGCGCACCGGTGCCGCTACCCGAGAACGTCTCGATGCCGGCACCGCTGCCGGCGAACGGGGCAAGAGCGCCTGTGCCGCTGCCCGTTGCGTCATTCGAGTCGGTGGCGCCGACCTCGGCCTCGCCGACGAAACTGAGCGAGCTGCCGATCACGAGGCCGGGCACGGCTAGATCCTCAGATCAGATCAACGACCGCGCCCTCGACGACGATCTCGTTGGCGGCGTTGCTGACGCTCATCGTGAACTGGACCTGGAGCACTCGGTTGGCCGCGTCGGAGTCGACCGCGGCGGCGCCCCCGAAGGGGACCGCACCGAGGCGGTTCGACGTGTTCGCGAACGCCAGGTCACCTGGACCACCCGTCGTCGGGGCGACGCGCGCGGCATCGAGGGGCTGGAGCCAGAGGGAGCCCAAGAGTGCCTGGTCGCTGTTCCCCTGCGCGACTAGGATGAGCTCGATGTGCCAGGCCGCGCGGTCCGCGTCGGCAACGGCTGCGATCGTCGCATCCGCGAACATCGTCGTGCTGCCGTAGATCACGGTCAACGTTAGGGTAGGCGTGCCCGAGTTGAGCAGGATATTTCCGCCGATGGTGACGCGAAGCATCCGGGGCGCGAGAAAGAGGCCGTTTGGAATTGAGACGCCGCCGTTGGTCTTGTCCAGGATGTTGACGGCAGCGGCGGTCGTGTTCGTCGTCTCGGCCGCGGTCGTCTTGTAGATGCAGAGCGGTCCACGCTGGCGCATCACTCGACGGTCCTTGATCTGGCTCGTCCCGATCGCCGTGTCGTTCGCGGGCACGTAGACCGAGGCGATCACCACGTCGTTCGCCGTGCGGTTCGGCGGCTTCGGGGCGGCGGCTGCGGTGCCGGCGCGCACGGCGAGCGCCCCCGCGCTCGTCACCACGATCAGGTCGAGGCGCGGGTTCGTCGCGTCTGCGGCCGTGATCGTGACGTCCGCCGCAGCGACTGCAAACATGACGCCGTTCGACAAGACCGCGCCCTTCGCGACGGCCGGCGTCATGTCGACGCCGCCGGTCACCACGAGTCCGGAAAGCACGCAGTCCAGACCGGAGATTCCAGCGACGAGGACCTCGAGGTCCTCCTGGAAGAGGATCGACTGGATGTCGTTGTCCCCCTCGCCCTTGTCGGGAAGTGTCCAGGGCACTGTCAGCCCTTCGGATTGCGAACGCTCCCGGTGCCGCCACCGACGAGCCCAGTCACCGCGCCGCGACCCGTACCAGGCTCGCCGCTGGGCGCTCCTGGGATCGGAGCGTTCGGGATGTCGTTCGGCCCGAGCGCCTCGGCCTCGACGATCCTCGTCCAGTACGACGCCTTCGTCTTCGGGTGCGAGAGACCGTACAGCACCATGAGCCGAGCGAGGATTGGCGCAAGCTGCACCTCGCTCGGCGGCTCGGTGAACGGCCACTCGTGCAGCACGCCCGCGGCCTGGTGTCGGAGGAAGTAGAGCTTCATGTCGTCACGCCGCCTGGGTGAAGGACCACGACGAGACGGAGACGTTCGCCGCCGCAACGATCGAGGCCGTGTTCAGCACGAGGTTGACGGTCGCCGTGCCGGCGCTGCCGTCGAACTTGCGCACATTGGCGCCGGTAGTGAGCGTGCACCACGTCGCGGTGCCGGTCGCATCGGCGCTTGCGTCGGCCGTGATGGCGTTCGCGGCCTTCGAGCCGGCGGATGCAGCCGCGAACGCGGTCGCGCCGAGCGCGAGGTCAGCGAGCAGCACCTGCGCGCCGAGCGCGGTGTCGGCGTCCGTGGGCTGCGTCGAATCGTAGATCCGAAACTTGCCACTGTTCAGAACGTCGAACGCGGCGTTGAGCGCGAGATCGCGGCTGGCCGATGCGGTCTTTGGATTGAGGGCCACGGATCAGCCCTCCTTCCACTCGTACGTGCGCAGCGAGAGCTGCCACGGATTGCTCTTCGAGCCGTCGCCCTCGCCCTCGACACACTCGATCGTCGTGATGCCGTCGCGCCACTGCGCGCGCGCGGACCACAGATAGCCCGACTCGATCCTGTCGGCGATCTGTCGGAACTTCGCCACCGCTGCGGCTCGTGCGTCCGGCGCGACGATTTCGAGCGGCGTCTCCTGCTGATCCTGGATGGCCACGAGGGTCGGCCTGACGGCAGAACACGCCTCTTCGCCCGTCACCTCGTCGACGGGACGTGCACACGCTTCCATGCTTTTCTCTCCTGTGGTGTCGCGCTACCGGATCGGCAGCGGTCCGCCGCACGCGACGCACCTGGTGGGTTCTCGCGACGGGGGGCTCTTCAGCGTCTCGTGCGGCCTGGTGCTTGCCACCGGATCGCGCGCCGTCGTCGGGCCCTCGGCGTCATCGCCCTCTAGCTCGACCCAGCGGTCCGGCTCGGGCGCAGCCTCCTGTGATGGAGGTGGCGGCAGGATGGCCCTGACGCGGCCGAGCCGCGGTAGCCGATGTCGGGGGGCCATCATCTTTTGCTCGTCAGGACATCGAGCGACGCGCGATACAGGTCGATCAACTCCGCGATCGCCTCGCGCCGTTCGTGGTCTCCCGGTGGAACATTCATCCACGCGGCGAACGTGCTGGCCAAGACGCGCGCCTTCGCGGCGTATGTCTTGGTGGCGACACGGTTGTCCTTCTCGAGGCGCTCGGCGAGCTTGCGGGCGTCCTCGGCGAACGACACCAGGGGAGCGGAATCGCGGCGCTCGAGGCTCCTGGCGGCCTGCGATGGGGTCAGGCTTCGACGGTCGCAGTTCGGGCAGCCGTCCGCGTTTCGCCCGGTGCCGTGCCGGAAGCGAGCGCCGCACCTGCCGCACGCGATGAGCGTGACCTCGGAGTCCGTGGCCTCGTCACTCACAGCGGCGTGCACCGTTCGCAGAGGCAGCGGGCCGACGTGCACTGCGCGCCGGCATCGCACGCCCCCGCGTCCGGCAGCTCCGCGACGATCGCAGTGCACAGCTCGGCGTCGAGGTGGACGTCGACCTCGGGCTCGTCGACGTAGACGATGCAGGTCGTCATGGCGAGGACCGCGGCGGACGAGACCGCGACGCGCCTCACTCGTCCACCGTCCGTCGCCTGGCCCGCTCTTCGTCGATTCTGGCGTCGACGTCGGCCAGGATCTCGCCGAGGTCGTCGGGCACCGGACCGAAGTCCACGTCGTGACGCTCCCAGTAGTCGCGGATGAAGCCGACCACCTCGTGCGCGCCCTGGTGCATGGCTTCCCGCGCCAGATCGAGCAGGATGCGGCTCGGGCTCTTCACGCGAACGTCCGCCCTTCGCAGTCGTCGGTGATGACGCCGTTCTGGATCCACCCGTGGTAGTGCCCGATGATGTTGATCGACGGCGAGAGCGTCACGTTCGGTGGCTCGCCGGTGACCGTCCAGCCGTCGCCGTAGGACTTGCCCTCCGACCACGCGCGGCAGTCGATGCAGAAGTAGGCGCCGCCAGGCAGGACGACAACGAGCGGCTGGCGCTTCTGCCGGCGCTCGGCGAGGTAGGCAGGCGAGAGCTTCTTGAGGCACGCGGGGTCCAGCCAGTGCGGCGCGGGGAACATGTCCCCGACATGCGGGCGCTCTGGACGCTCGGTGTGCAGGCGGATCGGCCAGCTCAAGGATTCTCCTCGGCTAGCCCGACGCCGAGTTTCGGCGGGACTGGGCCGTACTCGACGCGGCGGGCGGTGGGGCTCAAGGCCTGCACCTCGGGCACGCGCAGAAGAGGCTCTGCCACCGGGCCGCGTTCTCTCCCGTACGGAGCTTCTCGCGCTCTTCCCGCAGGCGGTCCAGCAGCGGCGCGAGGATCCCCCACCGCTTCACGGTCGTCAGCCCCGCCCGACTTGGGTGCGGATCCCACACGGGCTCGCCATTCCGGCCGACGATCACGTGCTCGGACCCGTTGGTCGGCGTGCGTACCGTGGGCCCATCGAGCAGGTGCCAGCCCGGGTCGCGGACCAGGAGCGCGCCGAACTGGTAGTCGTACACCTCGGAGTACATGAGCCCGTGGTGCTGCTCCAGGTACGCGTTGATCGCGTTCATGAAGAGCCCGGGAGTTGTGGTCTCGATCGCGACCTGGTCCGGCAGCTCCGCAGGATCGATCTCCAGGATGCACGCGACGGCCGTCTGCCAGCAGTTGCCCGGGCTGACGCTCGACTGCGTGTACTCCTTCACGGCTTCGCGCACACATCCGGCGGAGGCTCCTCGAGCGCGCAGCGTGCCGCGCGGATCTCGTCGACCGCCTCGATGAACGGGGCCCAGTGTGCACGGACCTTGGCGATGCACTCGTCCTGCTCGCGCGGCGTCGGCAGCTCGTACAGGCACATGAGCTGCTGCACCCTCGAGACCTCGGCGACGAGCGGGCCCGTCATGGAGGCGAGCTTGGCGCCGGCCCTGACCGCGCGCGCGGCCTGGTCGAGTTGCGTCTGCGCACCGGAGCAGCCGCTCGTGTGCAGCACCAGGCCCATCACGGCGAACAGGAGCGCGGCCTGGAACACGGGGTCGAGCCAGAGCCAGAAGGGGCGGCGGATCATGGGTGACCCCCAGGCGGCCCGTGGCCGCTGAGTCCGCGCCCGATCTCGTCGTGCAGCTTCGCCCGCTGCCACCGTTCGAACGCGCCCTGCAGGACGGGCAGCTTGTGGATCAGCCACTCGAATGCGGGCGCCGTCCGCGGGAAGCGACGCGCGACGAGACGCCCGAGCTCGCCGACGAGGAAGCCGAGCAGCGGGATGATCAGGTAGCCCCACAACTCTGGGTGATCGAGGAGGTACCAAAAGATGCGGTCGATCATGGTCATGCCTGCACGCGGGCGCTTCCGCTGAGCCGCTGGATCACCGTGAGCACAACCGCGAGCAGCATCGCGAGCATCGAGCCGGAGCCGGCCATGCTTGCGAGCTTGCCAGCGGCGCCAGGCGCGGCGGGCGGAGCGCTGCCGTCGGCGGGCGGTGGCGGCGGGGGGCCGCCGCGGAGACGCGCGGCCGCGGCCGTGACCATCAGGGTCAGCAGGCTGACGCCGATCTCGTTCGACAGCTTGCCGCTGTAGAAGAGCGCACCGATCACGAGGATGAGCGCGACGTCCGAGATGGTGCCGCCGATGTCGAGAGGCTTCATGGGGTGGCGCTCCGCGGTGCGGGGTCAGAGGTTAGGCCGGTCCGATCGGTACGACGCCGGTCGATCCGCCGGCCTTCGAGCGCAGCGCGCGGCCGATGCGGTTCGGCGCGGTGGCGGCGTTGTTGACGACGGCCTGTTTTGCCGTGGCGCTCGCCTCCATGATGTCGCCCACCGCAACGGCCGCTGTCGTGCAGAGCACCGCCGCTCTCGACACCGGCGCCATGGAGACCATGCCGTAGAGGTTGTTCCCGGCGACTGCGGTGGCAACCATGGCGCCGCGCTGGTTCGCCGCCGAGTGGTTCACCATTTCGCGTGTTCCGGCTGGCGAGGCGCTGCTCACCTCCACCAGATCGCCGACGGCGAGAGTCCCACCCGAGACGTTCTTCGCCAGGACGCAATCTCGGAAGATCGTTCCCTCGGCGTCGATGGTTCCGATCTCGAAGTCGAAGTCCTTGGTCGCGGCGCCCGTGAAGTCGGAGCCGGCGTAGACCGGGTTCGCCAGGTTCGAGAAGCGGTAGAGACCGATGCGTGGTCCGCCGCCGACCGCGCCGGAGTGGTTGATCATGATCCCGATGACGCCAGCCACGCCGCTGCCAGAACGCGCATCGTTCTCGTACGTGCCGATCGCCACCGTGGCGTAGGCCCCGCGCGAGTGCAGGCCGTAGTTGACGCCGTTCAGGTAGATGGATCCGATGCTGCCGTAGACGTCCTGCATCCAAATGCCACCGGCAAAGGGCGAGGCGTTTGGCGACGCCTCCTCGTTGCTGCCGCGGACGCTGCCGATCGTCGTGCCGTGCACGTCGTGCAACCACAGGGCGCACTGGAGCTCGGTGTTTACGGTCTGGCGGCAGTTGGTCCATGTCATCGTTCCAAAGACGTGGTTCGATCCAAACTCAACATCGGCAAGCGGGGACGTGCACTGCTGCCAGAAGCACGCGATGGCGTTAGACGGGTCACGCGCAGCAGCCTCGGTCAGATCGAGGTCGTCACCGTGTACGTAGTCCCACGAGAGGTCGACGCCGTTGAGTACCCATCCCGCACGCACGTGCCGCTTGATGTCGATCCGCTCGTGCGTGATCGACGTGCAGCGGTTGTAGTAGACGGCGCCAGCGCGCGGGATGCCGTTGGCGTGGAATCGCTTGCCGAGTTGTGACGAGGAGATCGTGCCGACCCGACCAGCCATCGTCGAGTCGAAGACGACGACCGCGTTGCACTCGCCGCGGCTGTGGAGCCGGTCGAGGTCGAAGTCGCGCGTGCCCAGGCGCAGGTTCACGAGCGCACGCGAGAAGCCGGCCCCGGTTACGTCGCGGATCGTCAGATCGTCGGCGAAGTCCGCGAGAATCGCGACGGCCATGGTACCGCTCTCGGCTGCGATGTCGAAGCCCTCGAGTCGCACACGCTCGACCGGCACGACGCCGGTGACGACGCACGCCGTCCCCACGCCGCCGTTCGTCGCCGTGTGGTACTGCTGGAGCGGCGAGGCGAGGGGGACCGTGAGCCCCCCCGCGTAGCTCGAGGCAACCTTCACGATCTCGGTGAGCGTGATGTTCGCGCCGGAAGAGCCGTCGATTCCTGAGTGACCTCCGACCGTGTTGTTGTGGCCGTGCAGCCGGATCCACTGCCCGGCGACGAGCGTGCCCGCCGCGGTGACGGCGATCGACGTCGCGCCCTTCGCGGCGTTCGCGGAGAGCGTCGTGTTCAGGTAGGTCGTGTCGACCGTGCCCTGGAGCTTGATAAGCGCGTTCGTGGGGTCGTCGGCGCTGCCAGCGGCCGGCGCGAGCGAGGTGGTGACCAGGGTCCGCCCGCTGCCAGCGCCGCGCACAGAGCGCAGCGTCGGCACGACGAGCGCCGTCTCGAGGACGTACGAGCCGTCGAGCAGGCGCACGTCGTCGCCCGCCGCGAGGATGGTATTCAGCGTCGCTGCGATCGATGCCGCGGGCCGGACGAGTCTGAGGGCCATGGCTACGCCGCCCTCTCGATCGCCGCCGCGATTTGTTCGAGCTCGTCGATGTGCGACTCCGGCGCGACGGCACGCGCCAGGCCGAGCGCCATGCCCATCTGCTCGTCGAGCCCCGCCGCCTTCCACGCCTCGGCGCACTCGGAGAGCAGCCATGTAGCCGACTCGCAGTCGTCTTCGGCGACGGCGCGCGCTGCGCACTCGGCCAGGTTGACCGCGTGCCGAGCCTTGGCTGCGCGTCGGCCATGCTCCTCGGCCGCCTCGGCTTCGAGCCGACGCCGCTCGCGCCACTGGAACCGCAGCGAGGCGCGCATGGCGTCCTCTGCCGCCTGCTCGGCCAGCAGCTTCGCCTCGCGCTGCGCGACCCGCTCCGCCTCAGCCGCATCGTCGCGCTCCCGGGCAGCCCTCATGCGCTGCACGCGAACTTTCGTGTCGGTCATATTCCGCACGAAGGCGAACCTGTCGACGTCGACATTGGGCAGCGCGTCGAGGACGTCAAGCATGCACGACCAGCAGATCGCCAGGTGCTCGCCCGCGTCGTCGTTGCGAGCCTCGAAGGCGTAGTCCCTGGCGCACGTTGGGCAGTGGGGTTCTGCCGGGCCAAAGGTCGTCACCGTTCCGCCCGAGCCGCGCCACGTACCTGCACCGCCGGTCGAGTAGAGAATGCCGCCGCCGGTCGGGTTCGTGGACGGGTTTCCGCTCGCGTTCGCCACGAACAGGACGAGCGTGCCGCTGCCGTAGCTTGGCGTGGCGCTGAATAGCGTGATACCGGCGGACTGCGCGAGGACGCGCGTCGCGCCGTTGCTCTGGAGGTAGACGTCGGGAGTGCCTCCAGAAACGGCGTTGATCGAGATGAGCCCGTTAGATGCCTCCAGTCCGAGGGAGCCGGACGAGATGAATTCGGTAGACGACGCACTCGACTCGCCCTTCAGGCGAACGTTGCTGCCGTTCATCGACACGCGCAGCTTCTCGCTCGCGTTGATGTGGACGGCGAAGTAGCCCCCGGTGGGAACGCTCTCGATGTTGTTCCGCCCGTCGGTAGAGTCGCCGACGGTGATGTCGTTGGAGCTGTCGAGCTTGATGACGGTGACGTCGGCCGAGTTGCCGGCGTTGCGCGCGTTGACCAGGTCGGTGTTGTTCGCACCACGCAGCAGCCCCGACGTCGCCGGGTTCGCAGACGACGTGCGATAGAACGCCGACCACACCTCGCCGAACTTGATGTCCGCGCTCCCACCGCGCAGCGCGATGGTGCCAGCCGTGGCCTCGAGCGTCTTCGCATCCAACGCCACCTTGTCGGCGGGATCGGGGAGCTCTTCGAAGGTGAGCGAGGTGGAGCCAACGGTGATCGGGTTCACCGTCGTCAGGACCCAGATCGTCTCTGCGTTCGCCGTCCCCTCCTCGACGTAAACGAGCGCACCAGCCGTGACCTCGGCGTTGTCGTTGAAGTCGGCCGCGCGGGACCAGGCGCCAGCCGCGGCGACGTAGATGCCCTTGGATGCGCCCGTCGCGTGGTCCTTGACGAGCACGCGGTTGCCCGCAACGGGGGTCACGCCGTCGCGCGCGGCGAGCCCCGAGAGCGAATCGTTGGCCGTCGTCGCGATGCGGACCGAGTGCTTGAAGTCTGCCGATGAGCCGCCCGCCGCGATCGCGCGAATGCCCTCGTTGATCGGCTCCGCCGTCCCTGCGCTCGTGTTGCTCTCGTTGACCTCGCCGCCGCAGAGGACCTCGAGCCCGTCGGTCGTCGGGACGAACCACTTGATCGTGGTCTGCATCGCCGAGGACGACTTCTCCGTCGCCGGGTCGATGCCGCCGTTGACCTTCGACCGCATGATGCCGGCCGTGCCGGCGGCGCCCGCGGTGATGGTCGCGCGCGAGTTGTAGAGCCCAGAGAGCGTGATCGGGTACGTGGCGGGCGTGCCCGTCTCGTCGGTGCCGATGACCTCCCACTCCGTCGAGCGGATACCGTCGAGCGAGTTGAGATTGAACTGGACCGTCGAGCCCGCGGTGACAGAAGCCTTCAGCCCGGCGGTGCCGCCGTTGATTTTCGCGAGCGGTGACGCTGGCATAGGTTGGCGTTCTGTCTCTGGTTTTCAGGTGGGGCGCCGACGGTCCATGGAAGGAGGCGGCGTCCCGCGCGTACGCTTGGGTAGGAGGTCCCGAGTGCGCGCGTGGGTGACGGTGGTGGCGGCGGGGCTCGTCTCGGGTTGCGGCGACGAGCACCTGACGGTGAACAACTTCGCGGCGGAGGGCGGCGCCGGTGGCAGCGGCGGAGGCGCTCAGGGCGGTCCCGGTGGCGAGGGCGGGTCGGCCGATGGCGGCGGCGGCTCGACGTCAGAAGGCGGCGCTGGAGGTCAGCCAGTGGGCGCGGGGGGCATGGGCGGAGAGGGTGGCGGGGCCTGCGTCCCGAAGGCGTGCGACGAGCTGCATGGCGCGTGCGCCTCGGTCGACGACGGGTGCGGCGGGCAGGTCGACTGCACGAAGACGTGCACCTACGACGGGACGTTCATGAGCTGCGGGGCGACGGGGCTGTGCGAGTGCAGCGCCTCTGGGAACCCCGAAACGGACGCCGTTTGCCAGACGCAGGAAGCCCTCGACTACTGCGAGCCGCTTGGCGGGTGCGGAGCCATGCTGTGCGGGGCGGAGCCGAACCTCGACGTCGCGCCAGGCTGCAAGTGGTTCGGGGTCGCGATCGGCACGGACGTCTGGTGCTGCCCGGTGGGGCCGTGACGTGGCGCTGGTCGCCTGCCCCGACTGCCAGCAGCCCGTCTCGAGCGCGGCACCGACGTGTCCCCGCTGCGGACGACCGATCTCCACGCCGTCGAACGCGGTCCCCGTCCGAAGCTGCTTCGGCGTCGGATGCACTTTGATCGCGTACCTGGTCGGCGGTCTCGTCCTCGGTGCCGTCTTGCTCGCCATCTTCTTCGGCGTCGTGAAGTGCTGAGGCTTCTCGCTACGGTCGCGACAGCGGCGCTCGTGCTGTGCGGATGTGGCGACAGGGCTGACGCGCGAGCCACGTGCCGCATGCTCGGTCACATGCTTGCCGGTCGCATCGCCCACGAGTGCTCGTCTGATGGTGACTACGACGGAGCGGTCAAGAGCACGGCCGAAGCGATCCGGCCCGGCGAGGTCACGCGGCTTCGAGATCGAGAGGAGCTCTACGCGAAGTGCCTGCCGGCTCTCGCGAAAACGTCCTGTCACGACATCTTGGCCGGCAAGCTGCCGACTTCGTGCATGGGCCAGTGCTTGCGCGACTAGGTACGGCGCTGCGCCGCTACGCGGCGGGCTTGAAGCCGAAGCGGTGGGCGAGGTCGCCGGCCCCTTCCGGTTCGCCAGAGGAGATCGTGGGATCGACGATCACCATCGCGTCCAGGTAGCTGACAATCGCCGTCGTCAGAGGCGATGGCGCGCTGAGCGCGTTCGTGGTGTCGCCGCCTGCGCTGTCGTGGATCGGTGGCGTCGACGCGGTGTCGAGGACGCGGTGGCGCTCGTAGCCGCGCTCGGAAAGGTCCGCGTAAAGAACGGTGGCGCTCGCGATGTCCTTCGCCTGCGCCGCGACCGGCACCGACAGGTAATCATCGTTGGTGTGCGTTCGTGTGGCTGCCGTCGTCGTCTGCTGCGCATGGTCCACGAACCGTTTGCGAGCTTCGTTCAGAGTAGCTATCGCGGCGGCCTGCGACTTGGTGTCGTAGGCGCGCACGATCCCGTTCACGTTGTCCGCGGCGACATGCCAGACGGAGCTGATGACGTGCGCGTTGAACTTCGTGCGCAGCTCGTTGACCCCCGTCTGCAGGTCGGTCCCCGCCGCCGAGACGGCGATGCCCACGAGCGCCGCGAGCGCGGCGACAACTCCAGGGTCGAGTGCCGCGAGCCGGCCGGTCTCGCCGGTCGTTCCCGTGATCTCGGCCGCGCGGATCGTCTCGTTCACGACCGTCAGACGCAGGACGCCTCCTTCGCCACCGTCGGTGAGGATCGGCAGATCCATCAGCTCGCCGACGTGGATCGTCCCCGTCTGTTGCGCGAGCATGACCTGACGCGTCTCGCCCTGCGGGTCGCCGAGGTACTGCGGGATCCCGACGAACGACACGAAGTCGTGGGCGGTGAACGCGTACTCGCCAGCGACGTCTGGCGTAAATCGATCGTACTGCTTCGACGCGGCCACGATCGACTGGGCCGTAACGAGCGACGTGCGCGTCGTCGTGGTCGTCGTGGTCGTGGTCGAGTAGGTCGTGGTTGGCGTCTCGAGCAGAGACGTGGTGGACGTGCCAGGCAGGACGAGGAAGCCGAGCGAGAGCGTGGATAGCGCAGGCTTCGACGTCAGCTCCCAGACGACCGCGTTGCCGCTGAAGCTGCCAGTTGAGAGCGAGAGTTTGGTCTCGTTCTTCTTGGCGGGGTACAGCGGCGAGGACTCGACCGCCATCGCTCAAGCCGCCCCATCGTCTTGCGCCGCGAGCACGTACGTCACCAGCGTGCCGGAGTAGACGCAGAGGATCTGCGCGTTCGCGCCGCTCTCGCTCTCGAGGCGAATGAAGTAGCGCTTGCTCGACCGCAGCATCGGCACGCTGAGACTCGTTGCGCTGATGGCGTGGAGCGCGTCGAAGGCCGCGACCGTCGCCGAACTATCGATCACTTGCGCCAGTGTCGTCGTAGCGCCGGTGGTCACGTCCACCGCGACCAAGGCGGCGGCGGGCATTCCGGCAGGGAGGGCGCCGTGTGCAGCCGGATCGATGTAGGCGCTGTAGCCGGTCACGATCGCGCCGTTCGGGACATCGAGCTGGTGGTAGAGGCGGCAGACGTTCGTGGTGAGCGACGTCCACCGGCCGGCGATGTCAGGGAGCCAGGTGTCGGCGGCCGCGATGTCGGAGATGACCTGTCCGTTGATCGCTCGTGTGTGCGTGCGTCGCTCCAGGAGCAGCTTAGCGGTGCCGCCGATCTCGAGACCGTTCGCGCCGCTGATCGTGACCTTGTTGATCGGGGTGCACCGGCCGCCCCGGCCGTCGATGCCACGGGCGAGCTGCCGGCCGAGCCAGTTGGTCTCCTTGGCCGTGAGCGCGTCGCCGGTGACCTTCGTGCGGATGACTCGGGCGAGCGTCATGAGGCACCGTCGTCGTAGTTGGTCACGGTGAACGTGACCGTGCCACCGATGTACACAAGTCCAGCCAACGCGTTCGCACCGCCCTCGCTCTGCAGGACGATGAAGTAGCGCCGCGCCGCCCGGTCCACGACGAGCGAGATGGTGTCCGAGATGGCGTGGAATGGTTCGTAGGCCGCGACGTTCGCCGAGCTGTCGATCGTGGTCTTGTGGACGCTGTTAGAGTTCGTCGCCACGGCAGTAGAGCTGAGAAGGATCTGTGGCATCGCGGCGGGCAGTGCACCGTGGCCGCCGGCCGGGTCGATGTAGACGGAATAGGCCGTGATGGTCGCGCCGTCAGGCACGTCGAGGGGCACGACCACGAAGCAGGAAGCGGATGCTGTCGCGGCCGTCCACGAGTTCGCCGTGTTCGGAGTGAAGCGGTTCGCCGACGCCATGTCGGACACGACCTGTCCGTTCAGCGCGCGGGGGCCGATCGACCTGGAGGCGACCTTCAGGCGGTTCGTCCCGCCCATCTCGAGGTTCGTGATCGTGACCTTGCTGGACGGAGAGTACGTGCCGCCGGCCACGCCATCGATCAGGTTCGGGATCAGCGAAGCCGCGTCGTTGATCTCGGTCGCCGCGACGACCGTCTGGTCGTCGGTCTTGACCGCGAAGGGGTTGGTCGCCATCGGCTAGACGAAGGCCTGCCCGAGCAGCGACGAGCCAAGGGTGAAGCCCGTGCCGGTTCCGATCGTCAAGGTCCAGGCCGACGAGAGCATTGCGTCAACGGTCGTGTAGAGCTCGGAGCGCAGGCGTTGGAACTGCGCCTCCGTAAGGCCGTTCTTGTTGAGCCGGATCCCGACGCGCGCGCGATTGCTCGACCATGGTGTGGCCGGCGGACCTGGGTTTACGCCAGGCCAATAAGTCACCTGGTCGGTCGGCGCGACGAGGACGAGCTGCTCGTAGTTCGCGCCGCAGAGGGTCGAGGCCACGTCGTGGATGTCGCCGAGCGAGTTGTTGGCGGCGGCGCGCTGCCGGCCAGAGAGCCGGCGGCGCCGATCGATGTCGAGCTCATCGGCACCAGGTCGCAGGCCGCATGCCTCCTCCCACACGACGAGGTTTTCGAGCATGCGGTCGGCGATCATCTGGTTCGAGACACGATCGTTGACCGCCCAGATGCTCGCCAGCACGCCTGCGTATGCCGCGCACTCGGCCCAGTTCGTGGTGTCCTCCGACTTCGAGAACCCCCACTCCTCGCCGGCATCGAGCAGCGCGTTATGCTCGACCTCCTCGACGGAGATGTCGCCGCCGAACTCGAACGGGAACGGGTTGTAGAGACCGAAGCCAGGCATCGCCTACCTCAGGAAGACGGACACGACGCCGGTGCCGCCGAGGTCTGAGAGTGCCGCGGCGCGGAAGACCGCCAGCGTGACGACGTTCGCCGCGATGGTCTTGACCTTCGCCTCGTCCACGTCGTTCGTGTTCGTCATGACGGCCGCGGTGCCGCGCAGGAACGAGACGGTCTGCACCGTCAGGAGCGCGTCGGTGTACGAGGTCGCGAAGGTGATCGTGTAGAGCCCGGTCGCCGTCTTCTGGATCGTCGGCTTCTGCGAGTCGCCGCTTCCCCAGTGCCCGTCGACGTGGATGTCGGCCGTTGCGATGGTGAACGGCAGGGAGCCGGACGTGCTGGTGAGGAAGTCGACCGTGACCCGCAGCGACGAGCGCGAGAAGTGCGCGTTGTCCTCGGCAAGCCGGTTGAACTTCGCCGCCGCGAGCTGCGTCTGCGGGTTGCGCATCGCCTTCGCGTCGACGTACGGCGCGCCGTAGTCGCCGAGGACGCGAGAGTCAGCCATGGGCTACGCGGCCCTCCGGAATGCGAGGTGTCGGAGGACGAAGATGTTCGGGGCGTCGCTCGTCGTCAGGGCCACGCCTGGCCTCGTCGCAGTCGTCGCCGTGCCGTACTGCAGGCGGGCGCCGTAGGAGAGGTCGAGGATCTCGGGGTGCGCCTTCGTCTTCTGCAACGTGGCGAGCTGGGTCTGCGTGAGCGCGTATGGTGCCTCGAAGTCTGGTCCAGGCCGGCGAGAGCCGCGGGGGATGATGTCTGAGTTGCTCGACAGCTCGTCCGGCCCGAGCGTCTCCATGATGGTCAGCCACTCGGTCCCGTACGTCTTGAGGTTCACCGCGGCGGCGGAGATGTACGAGCCCACCTCGACGTTCGCGAT
>Ga0247727_10006914_pt1 | contig 21976 bp, 21 predicted proteins | sample WisWelCaveWW1625_FD_202498 | JGI IMG/M metagenome (GOLD analysis project Ga0247727, IMG submission 202498) | Biofilm microbial communities from Wishing Well Cave, Virginia, United States - WW16-25 | ecosystem: Environmental > Aquatic > Deep subsurface > Groundwater > Cave microbial mat | place...
TCGAACACGCCGGAGTCCTCGCGCGTGTTGTAGTAGAGGCGCGGGCCGAAGAAGCGGTCGGCGCCGCGCTGCAGGCGCACGCCGCCTTCGGCCTCCAGCAATCCGAGCTCGCTGTTGTAGCGCAGGACCTCGCCGAAGATCGTCATGTCGTCGCGCCGGATCTCGGCGTTGCCGCGCGCCGTCACCTCGAGGTCGCTCACGCCCTCGATGACGTCGGCTTCGACAGTGGTGCGGTCCGCGCTGTTGCGCTCCGCCTCTGCGCCCGCGGCGGCGGTCTGCGCGGCGGCCGGCGCTGCGGCGGCCAGCGCGAGCGCGAGCGTCGCGAAGCGGAACACCATGAGGCCGGAGGACTTTTTCCTTGGTGTTAGAATTTTCAATGATACACGCCGATGCGCGGCGAGACGCCTTGGAGCGCTGGCTCGCGCCGCACATCGGTGCCTCTTTCAAGCTGACCCCCGCCTCGGAAGACGCGAGCTTCCGGCGCTACTGGCGCGCGACGCTGGATAGCGGCCGCAGCTATGTCGTGATGGACGCGCCGCCCGGCAAGGAGGACTGCCGCCCTTTCGTGCGCGTCGCGCGCATGCTCGCCGCCGCCGGGGTGCACGCGCCGCAAGTGCTCGCCGAGGAGCTCGAGCGCGGATTCCTGCTGCTGTCCGACCTCGGCACGCGCACCTACCTGCAGGAGCTGAACGCGGGTATCGACGCGAATGCGGCGGCGCGGCTTTTCGCCGATGCCACCGATTCCCTGCTGCGCTGGCAGCTCGCCACGCGCGCGGGCGAGCTGCCGCCGTACGACGAGGCGCTGCTGCGGCGGGAGATGAACCTGTTCCCGCAGTGGTACGTCGAGAAGCATCTGAAGCGCACGCTGTCCTCTGCGCAGAAGGATTGCCTGGAAAAGATCCTCGCGCTGCTCGTGCAGAGCGCGCTCGCGCAGCCCGCGGTCTACGTGCATCGCGACTACATGCCGCGCAACCTGATGGTGTGCGAGCCGAACCCCGGGGTGCTCGATTTCCAGGACGCGGTGCTCGGGCCGATCAGCTACGACATGGTGTCGCTCGTGCGCGATGCCTTCATCAGCTGGGAGGAGGAGCGCGTGCTCGACTGGAGCGTGCGCTACTGGGAGAAGGCGAGAGCCGCGGGCCTGCCGGTGGCGGGCGACTTCGGCGAGTTCTGGCGCGCCTTCGAATGGATGGGCCTGCAGCGCCATCTCAAGGTCCTCGGCATCTTCGCGCGCATCCACTACCGCGACGGCAAGCCCCGATACCTGGCGGACACGCCGCGCTTCTTCGGCTACGTTCATTCGGTTTCAAGAAGATACGGGCAACTGGCGCCGCTCGCGCGGCTGCTCGACGAGCTCGCATGAAGGCGATGCTCCTCGCCGCGGGGCGCGGCGAGCGGCTGCGGCCGCTCACCGACGAGGTGCCGAAAGCGCTGCTCGAGGCGGGCGGCAAGCCGCTCCTCGTCCGGCACCTCGAGCGCCTCGCCCGCGCGGGCTTCCGCGACGCGGTGATCAATGTGTCGCACCTCGGCAGCCGCATCGTCGAGCGCATCGGCGACGGCTCCAGCTACGGGCTGCGGGTGCACTACTCGCGCGAGCGCGAGCGGCTCGAGACTGCGGGCGGCATCGCCAATGCGCTGCCGCTGCTCGGCCGCGAGCCTTTCCTGCTGGTGAACGCCGACATCTACTGCGAGTGCGACTTCGCGCGGCTGCGCGACGTTTCGCTGGCGACGCGCCGAGCGCCGCTTCTTGCCCACTTGGTGCTCGTGCCCAACCCGCCGCACCGGCCGAAGGGCGATTTCTCGCTGCGTGCCGGAGCCGTCGGCGACGATGCCGCGCCGCGCTACACTTATGCCGGCGTCGCCGTGATGGAGCCGTCGCTCGTCGACCCGGTAAGGCGCGGCGACAAGGCGCCGCTGGCGCCCCTGCTCCACGCAGCGGCGGCGCGCGGCCTGCTCGGCGGCGAGCTCTACCAAGGGCTGTGGCAGGATGTCGGCACCGTAGAGCGTCTTGCCGAACTGGAGAAGTTGTTACGTGAAAATCGCTGAGCTCAGTCCTGTCTACGCCAGCCGCCGCCGGCGGCTGGCCGAAGCGATCGGTGCCGCGATCGCTGTCGTGCCGACCGCGCCCGAGCGCGTGCGCAACCGCGACAGTCACTACCCCTACCGCTTCGACAGCCACTTCTACTATTTGACGGGCTTCGCCGAGCCCGAAGCGGTGCTGGTGCTGGTCGCGGAAAAATCGCTGCTGTTCTGCCGCAGCCGCAACCCCGAGCGCGAGATCTGGGACGGCTTTCGCTACGGGCCGCAGGCGGCGCGCGAGCGCTTCGGCTTCGACGCGGCGCACCCGATCGGCGAGCTCGACCGCGAGATGGAGCGCCTGCTCGAGAACCAGAGCGCGCTGTACTACCCGATGGGCGCGGACCCGGAATGGGACGCGCGCGCGATGCGCTGGCTGAACGCGGTGCGCGCCCGCGTGCGCGCGGGCATCGCCGCGCCCGAGCGCGTGCACGACGTGCGCGCGCTGGTCGACGACATGCGCCTGGTCAAGGACGCGCACGAGCTCGGCGTCATGCGCCGCGCCGCGCGCATCGCCGCCGCGGCGCACCGCCGCGCCATGCAGCGCGCGCGTCCGGGCCGCTACGAGTACGAGATCGAGGCGGAGCTCCTTTATGAATTCCGCCGTAGTGGAGCGCAAACCCCTGCCTACACGCCGATCGTGGCGGGCGGCGCCAACGCCTGCGTGCTGCACTACGTCGCCAACGACGCGCCGCTGCGCGACGGCGATTTGCTCCTGATCGACGCCGGCTGCGAGCTCGACGGCTACGCCTCCGACCTCACGCGCACCTATCCGGTGAACGGCCGCTTCAGCGGCGCGCAGCGCGAGGTCTACGAGGTGGTGCTCGCGGCGCAGCGCGCGGCGCTCGACCGGGTGCGTCCCGGGAACGCCTGGAACGAGCCGCACGACGCGGCGGTGCGCGTCCTGGCGCAGGGGCTGATCGACCTGAAACTCGTGCCCGGATCCCTCGATGGGGTACTCGAAAAGGAAACCTACAAGCGCTTCTACATGCACCGCACCGGGCACTGGCTCGGCCTGGACGTGCACGACGCCGGCGACTACAAGCGCCAGGGCAACTGGCGCGCGCTCGCGCCCGGCATGACCCTCACGGTCGAGCCCGGCCTTTACATCCGCGCCGAACCCGACGTCCCCGAGCGGCTGCGCAACATCGGCGTGCGCATCGAGGACGACGTGCGGGTCGCCGAGGGCGGCTGCGAGGTCCTCACCGCCGAGGCGCCCAAGGCGATCGCCGACCTTGAAGCGCTGATGCGCGATGCCCGCGGCCGCGATTGACGTCCTGGTCAAGGGCGCCGGGCCGGTCGGCTGCGTCGCCGCGTTGGCCTTGCACAAGACAGGTCGGCGGGTTGCGCTGTTGGGCCATGAAACCTCTGCACCGGGTTTCCGCCCGATAGTCCTGTCCTATGCGAGCCGGCTGATCCTCGAGCGCGTCGGCGTGTGGGGCGCGCTCGCGCCGACCCCTATCGAGACGATCCGCGTGTCGCAGGCGGGCCGCTTCGGCCGCACGCTCCTGGAGGCCGCCGACGCCGGCGTTCCCGCGCTCGGCTACGTCGTCGAGTATTCGGCTCTGCTGGAAGCGCTGCGAGCGGCGGCACGGGACATCTCGACCCCGCAGGACCTTCCCGCCCGTTGCGTGGTGCATGCCGAAGGCGCGGCGCCGCAGGCCGCAGAGAAGCGCTACGGGCAGGACGCACTGGTGGCGATGGTGCGGTTCGCCCCGCCGGCGGGCGCCGAGGCATACGAGCGCTTCACCCGCGAAGGGCCGCTCGCGTTCCTGCCGTGCTCAGGTCGCTACGCGCTGGTCTGGAGCATGCCGCCCGAAAAAGCGCGCAACCTCGTTTCGGCGCGTGAAAGCGATTTTCTCGACACGCTCGCCAGGGCCGCCGGCACCCGGCCCGGCCGGCCGCTTGCCGCCGAGGCGCGCGCGGTGCAGCCGCTCGTGCTGCGCGTGCGCGGCGCGCGCGTCGGCGAGCGCTCGGTCTATATCGGCAATGCCGCGCAGACGCTGCACCCGGTGGCAGGCCAGGGATTGAACCTGGGGCTGCGCGACGCCTGGGACCTGGCACAAACGGTGCGTGGCGCGCAGGACCCCGGCGGTGCGGCGACGCTCGCGCGCTTCGCCGCGCGCCGCCGGTTCGATGCGGCTGCCGCGATCCGCGTTACCGACCTCCTTGCAACAATTTTTCTTGGAAAGAATGTGTTGCGGGGGCTGGCGTTGACGGCGCTCGACATTTTTCCGGCTCCCCGGCGCTTCTTCGCGCGCCGCATGATCTTCGGTCCTTCCGCATTGCCCTAAAAACAAATAAAATTCGCTTCCCTTCGAATCGCAATCACGGCATGAAGATCGGAGCACACTCGCTCTCCAACGGTCTGTTCGTTGCTCCGATGGCCGGGATCACCGATCGCCCCTTCCGTCGCCTCGCGCGCCGCTTCGGCGCCGCGCTCGCCGTTTCCGAGATGGTTGGCTCCCGGCCCGAGCTGCGCGAGTCGCGCAAGACCCGCCTGCGCCTCGATCACGCCGGCGAGCCGGGCCCGGTCTCGGTGCAGATCGCCGGCGCCGACCCGCGCATGCTCGCCGAAGCGGCGCGCTGCAACGCCGCCGGCGGCGCCCAGATCATCGATATCAACATGGGCTGCCCGGCGAAAAAGGTGTGCAACGCCGCCGCGGGCTCGGCGCTGCTGGAGGACGAGGCCCTGGTCGGGCGCATCCTGGACGCAGTGGTCGCCGCGGTCGATGTGCCGGTGACGCTCAAGATCCGCACCGGGCCGGCGCGCGAGCGGCGCAATGCCCTGCGCATCGCCCGTATCGCCGAGTCGGCCGGGGTGCAGGCGCTGGCGATCCACGGCCGCACGCGCGCCTGCATGTTCGCCGGGCGCGCCGAGTACGACACCATCGCCGAAGTGAAATCGCGCCTGCGCATCCCGGTGATCGCCAACGGCGACATCGGCTCCCCCGAGGACGCGAAGCGCGTGCTCGAGGCGACCGGCGCCGACGGCATCATGGTGGGCCGCGCCGCGCAGGGACGGCCCTGGCTGTTCCGCGAGATCGCGCACTACCTCGCCACCGGCGAGCGCCTCGCGCCGCCGCCGGCGCGCGAGATCGGCGCGGTCCTGGGCGAGCACCTGGAAGGCCTCTACAGCCTCTACGGCGCGGAGCACGGCGCGCGCGTGGCGCGCAAGCACATCGGCTGGACGGTGCGCGCGCTGCCCGGGGGGGAAGCGCTGCGCTCGAGCGTCAACCGGCTGGACGCGGCGCAGGCGCAGCGCGCCGCGGTCAACGACTATTTCGAGAGACTGGCCGCATGAGCAAAGGCAACGAGCTTTCCGACGCCGTGAAGCGCTCGCTCGAGCGCTATTTCAAAGACATGGACGGCGAACGGCCGACCTCGATCTACGACATGGTGCTGAAGAACATCGAGCGGCCGATGATCGAGACCGTGCTCGGCCACGCCAAGGGCAACCTGACGCTGGCCGCCGCCATGCTGGGCATCAACCGCGCGACGCTCCGCACCAAGATGCAGCAACTGCGCATCAAGGGTTAGTGTCGAAAATCAGACGGGCGCTCGTCAGCGTCTCGGACAAGTCAGGCATCGTCGAGCTCGCACGCGCGCTGGCCGCGCTCGGCATCGAGATCGTCTCCACCGGCGGCACCGCGAAGCTCCTCGAGAAGGAAGGCCTGAAGGTCACCGAGGTGTCGGCGCTGACCGGGTTCGCCGAGATGCTCGACGGCCGCGTGAAGACGCTGCACCCGAAGATCCACGGCGGCCTGCTCGCGCGGCGCGACAACCCCGCGCACCTCGCGGCGATCCGCGCCGCCGGCATCGAGCCGATCGACCTGCTGGTGGTGAACCTCTACCCGTTCGCCGCCACCGTCGCCGACCCCGACTGCCGCCTCGAGGAGGCGATCGAGAACATCGACATCGGCGGCCCGGCGATGCTGCGGGCGGCGGCGAAGAACTACGGCGGCGTCGCCGTGGTGGTCGACCCCGCCGACTACGGCGCGCTGCTCGCCGAGCTGCGCGGCGGCGCGATCTCGGAGAAGACGCGCTTCGCGCTGGCGAAGAAGGTGTTCGCGCACACCGCCGCCTACGACGGCGCGATCGCGAATTACCTGACTTCTCTCGGCTCCAAGTTTCCGGAAGTGCTGACGCTGCAGCTGCACAAGGTCCAGGACCTGCGCTACGGCGAGAACCCGCACCAGGACGCGGCGCTGTACCGCGATGCGCGGCCGGTCGCCGGCGCGCTCGCGCTCTACCGCCAGGTGCAGGGCAAGGAGCTCTCCTACAACAACATCGCCGACGCCGACGCGGCCTGGGAATGCGTGAAGAGCTTTTCCGAGCCGGCCTGCGTGATCGTCAAGCACGCCAATCCCTGCGGCGCGGCCGTTGGCGCGAACCCGAGAAAGGCCTATGAGAGCGCACTGCGCGCCGACCCGGTGTCCGCGTTCGGCGGCATCCTCGCTTTCAACCGCGCGCTCGACCGCGCCACCGCCGAGGCGCTCGGCGCGCAGTTCGCCGAGGTGATCGTCGCGCCGCGGGTGGAAGCCGCCGCCCTGAAGGAGCTCTCGGCGAAGGCCAACGTGCGCATCCTGGAAGTGCCGCTCGCGCACGATGCGCAGCCCCACGAATTCAAGCGCGTCGGCGGCGGCCTGCTCGTGCAGAGTACCGATACCGGCATCTTGCATGAAAAGGACTTGAAGGTGGTCACGAAGAAGAAGCCCACCGAAGCGCAGCACGGCGACCTGCTGTTCGCCTGGCGGATAGCGAAGTTCGTGAAGTCGAACGCGATCGTGTTCTGCCGCGACGGCGCGACGCTCGGCATCGGCGCCGGGCAGATGAGCCGGCTGGACAGCGTGCGCGTCGCGGTCGCGAAAGCGCAGCAGGCAAAGCTCGACCTCGCGGGTTGCGCCGCCGCCTCCGACGCGTTCTTCCCGTTCCGCGACGGCCTGGACGCGCTCGCCGACGCCGGCGCCGCGGCGGTGATCCAGCCCGGCGGCAGCGTGCGCGACGCGGAGGTGATCGCGGCCGCCGATGAGCGCGGCGTCGCCATGGTGTTCACCGGCATGCGGCATTTCCGGCACTGATGAAGCTGCTCGTCATCGGCTCCGGCGGCCGCGAGCATGCCCTGGCATGGAAGCTCGCGCAGAGTCCGCGCGTGCAGAAGGTGTTCGTCGCGCCGGGCAACGGCGGCACCGCCACCGAGACCGGGCTGGAGAACGTCGCGCTGACCGGGACGAGAGAGCTCATTTCCTTCGCCCGGAAGGAGAACATCCAGCTCACCGTGGTCGGGCCCGAAGCGCCGCTCGCCGCCGGCATCGTGGATGAATTCCACGATGCCGGTCTGAAAATCTTCGGGCCGGGCCGCGCGGCGGCGCAGCTCGAGGCGTCCAAGGACTTCGCCAAGTCGTTCATGGCGCGCCATCGCATCCCGACCGCGCCGCACCGCACTTTCGACCATGCCGAGGGCGCGAAGGCCTTCGTCACCCAGCGCGGCGCGCCGATCGTGGTGAAGGCCGACGGGCTCGCCGCGGGCAAGGGCGTGGTCGTGGCGGCGAGCGTCGCCGAGGCGCACGCCGCGATCGACCGGATGATGACGCGCAAGAGCCTCGGCGACGCCGGCGCGCGCCTGGTGGTCGAGGAGTTTCTCGACGGCGAGGAAGCGAGCTTCATCGTGATGAGCGACGGCGCGCACGTGCTCGCGCTCGCCACCAGCCAGGATCACAAGCGCCTGCGCGACGGCGACGCCGGCCCCAATACGGGGGGCATGGGCGCCTATTCGCCCGCCCCGCTGGTCGCGCCGAAGGTCCATGCGCGCGTGATGCGCGAGATCATCGTGCCGACGATCCAGGGCATGGCGCAGGACGGCGTCCCCTACGTCGGCTTCCTCTACGCCGGGCTGATGATCGACAAGAGCGGCAACCCCAAGACGCTGGAGTTCAACTGCCGGCTGGGCGACCCGGAGACGCAGCCGATCATCCTGCGGCTCAAGTCCGACCTGCTCGAGCTGGTCGAGCGCGCGCTCGACGGCACGCTCGACACGGTCGAAGCCCGGTGGGACCGGCGCGCCGCGCTCGGCGTGGTGGTCGCGGCGCAGGGCTACCCGGAAGAGCCGCGCAAGGGCGACGCCATCGGCGGGTTGCCGAAGCCGGCCGACGATTGCCGGGTGTTCCACGCCGGCACGCGGCTCGACGGCAAGACCGTCCTCACCAGCGGCGGGCGGGTGCTCTGCGTGACCGCGCTCGGCGACTCGGTGAAGATGGCGCGCACGCGCGCCTACGCCGCGCTCGAGCCGATCCGCTTCGAGGGCATGCAGTACCGCAAGGACATCGGCCACCGCGCGCTGAAAAGAAAACGCTAGGATGGACGCGCAGGCGGTCTACGAGTATTTCGCCGGCTTGCAGGAGCGCATCGTGGCGGCGCTCGAAGTGGTAGACCGCAAGGGCTTCGTGCACGATTCCTGGCAGCGCCCCGAAGGCGGCGGCGGCACGTCGTGCATCGTGGAGGACGGCCAGGTCTTCGAGCGCGGCGGCGTCAACCTGTCGCGCGTGCAGGGGCACAACCTGCCGCCTTCCGCCAGCGCCGCGCGCCCGCAGCTCGCCGGCCGCGCCTACGAAGCGATGGGCGTGTCGCTGGTGCTGCACCCGCGCAACCCCTACTGCCCCACGGTGCACATGAACGTGCGCTTCTTCACCGCGGGAGACACCTGGTGGTTCGGCGGCGGCACCGACCTCACGCCCTACTACGGCTTCGAGGAGGACGCGCGGCACTTCCACGCCACGTGCAAGCGCGCGCTCGAGCCTTTCGGCGCCGGGCACTACCCGCGCTTCAAGCGCTGGTGCGACGAGTACTTCACCATCCGCCACCGCGGCGAGCCGCGCGGCATCGGCGGCATCTTCTTCGACGACCTGGCGGCGGACTTCGCCTTCGATCTGGTGAAGTCCGTCGGCGACCATTTCCCGGAGGCGTATCTGCCGATCGTGGAGCGAAGAAAAAATCTTCCCTACGCGGAAAGGCAGCGGGCGTTCCAGGCCTACCGCCGCGGGCGCTACGTCGAGTTCAACCTGGTGTACGACCGCGGCACGCTGTTCGGCCTGCAGTCGGGCGGGCGCAGCGAGTCGATCCTGATGTCGCTGCCGCCGCGCGCGGAATGGCGCTACGACTGGAAGCCCGAGCCCGGCTCTCCCGAAGCCAAGCTCTACAGCGACTTCCTCAAGCCGAGGGACTGGGCCTAAGAACACGAAATCAGGGACAGACCACGTTTTCTTCCGATCTCGTCAAGGTTGCGATGGCTGCGGCGCTGTTTCTGGCCGCCTGCTCGACCGAGGACGAAGTCGACGCGGAAAGTGCGGTAATACTCAAGCAGGTGCCGCTGGGCACGCCCTTCAAAGAGCAATCGGGCGCGATGCAGCGGCTCGGCTTTACCTGCCGCGAGGGTCAGCAGCAGTTCGGCGACCGCAAGGGCAACTGGCGCGACGCCGAGCCGCACCTCTCCTGCGAGCGCGAGGAGCGCTACCGTTTCGCTTGCGCCAAACGCACGCGCGCCGTCCTGCTTCAACTCAACGGCCGGCTGTCCAACGTGCTCGTCAACGTAGGCCGTTTTTGCTGACAGGCCCGAGTAATCAGGGACAGACCACGTTTTTCTCCGGAGCGCCTAGCAACTCCAACTGAGCGTTGGCATCCGCTGGCGGCCGCGACGGTCTACCTGGGCTCCCTCGCTCCGCGCGCCGGCCCAAGGCTGCCGATACCTGCTGCATGAAGCGCTTGCTGCCCAGGGCAAAGTTGCCGTTGGTCGCTGCGCGAATTTCGTCGATACGCTCCTGCGCCAGTGTGGCGCCAAACAACGCTTGATACGCCTCACGCCGCGCCAGTTCGGTGCTGGCGAGTCGCAAGTATTCGCCATGCGGGATAACTGGTGTGCTTCGCATGCCATCGGCATTGGTGCGGTAGCTCGACCATGTGTACTCGCCCGGGTGGATGCGAGTCCGGCTCGGACAGGATTCAATTCGATGTAGCGATAGCAAGCCAGCACGTAATCCTCGGACTGGACCAAGCAGGAACGAAAGCGCCCTTCCCAAAGACTGCCACTGCGCCCGTAGTTTCGATTGAAGTACTGGGAATGCAGCTGGCCAAGATGCTTCATCAAGCGGGCACAGCCGTCTGGTGAGCTTGCGGTAAGGAGTAGGTGCACGTGGTTTGTCATCAAGCAATACGCGTGCAGGGTGCACCCTGAGCTGCCTAATAGTCGGTCAAGGTGAAACAGATAAAAGCTTCGGTCCTGCTCCTGATGGAAGCATCGCTGACGGTTGTTTCCCCGCTGAATGACATGCACGGGAACTTCTGGAAGCATGATGCGCGAGCGCCGCGGCATGCGGAATAAACGAGTCGACGTAGCACGCGGTTGACGAAAACGTGGTCTGTCCCTGATTTTTTATTGCTACTTCTGCTAGCCGAGCTCGGCGGCCTTGCGGAAATGGCGCTGCGCCTCGTCGGCCTGCCCGAGGCGCTCGGCGAGGCGCGCGAGCGCGATGCGCGCCGCGCGGCTCTCCTCGAACGACAGGCTCGCCTCGAGGAAGCTGCGCGCCTTGCCCCAGAGCTCGGCCTGGCCGCAAAGGCGCCCGAGGGACGCGAGCAGCTGCGCATCGCGGTTGCGCTCGAGCAGCCAGCGCTCGGCGCGCTCGATGCGCGCGCGGGCCTCGGCAAGCCTCGCCTCTCCATCGAGGCTTTCGGGCAGCTCGCCGTAGAGCGCCACGAGCTGCGGCGCCCACTCCGCGCCGAGGGCGTTCTCGACGATGTCGCGCGCCAGCGCCGCCCGGCCGAGCGCGGTGGCGTGGCGCGCGCCGGCGGCGGCGACGCGCGGCTGCACCCGGTCGCTCGACGCGATGCTGCGCCAGCGCCGCTCGAAGGCGCCCGCGTCGTCGGCGGAGCGCGCCAGCAGCTCGACCGTCGCCTGCACCTTGTACTCCTCGGCGAGCGCGGGCGAGATCGCGTCGCGCTTGGCGAGCTGCGCGGCGAGGCGCAGCACCTCGTCCCAGGCGCCGGCGCCGCGCTCGGCGCGCAGCAGCAGGCGCGTGGTGGCCACGTGCTTGGGCCCGGCGCCGTGCAGGTTGCGCAGCGCGTCGCGCGCCGCGGCGAAGTCGCGGTCCTCGAGCGCGAGCTCGGCGCGGCTCACCAGGCGCGCCGCCTGCAGCGCCTCGCCCGAGCCCTCGGCGCGCTCGAGCCAGCGGTCGCGGCGCTCGAAGTCGCGCATCTGGTGCGCCGCGCGCGCCGCGAGCAGCGCCGCCACGCCGGGCGCCGGGCCGCCGTCGAAGGCGACGCCGGCCTCCTTCTCGGCGCGCGCGTAGCGGCCCTCGTAGTACGCCTGCAGCGCCGCGGCGAGCGCGCCGTGAGCGCGCTCGCGCCGCCGCCGCGCCCGCCATGCGCGCACCGTGGCCGGCAGCGAGAGCGCATTGCCGAGCAGCCGGAACGCGAAATACAGGAGCACGAACGACGCCAGCGCCGCCACGGCGAAGAACACCATCGACATCTCGACGCGGTACGGCGGATAGAAGAACAGCACGTAGCCCGAATCGACGCGCGCGAGCAGCACCAGCGCCACCGCCGCGGCGAACACCACGAGCAGCCAGGCGAGCGATTTCATCCGCCCGGGCGGCTGCGCCTTGACTTGAAGCCGCGCACCGCGTCGAGGCTCTCGGAGATGGTCGGCATCTCGAAGCTGATCGACGTGGCGGAGAGCTGCCGGAGCTGCGCGAGCGCGTCGGCCGAGGGCTTGGCGCGGGCGTCGAAGTAGCGGCGGATCCAGGCCTGCGAGGCGCGCAGGTCGTCGCGATAGCCGGCCTCGTCGCGCGTCAGGAGCGACAGCCGCGCGTTGAGCAGCCGCAGGCGCAGGTTCTCGCGCAGGAAATACGCCTGCGGCGGCGGCAGCAGCGGCGGCTCGGGCGAGCTCACCTGGCGCACCACGACGAGTTGCCTGACCTCGCCCCACACCTCGGAGCCGAGGCGCGACCAGAAGCCTCGCTCAGCGCCCTTGGATTCATCCTTGGAAGGAACCGCCCGCTCTTCGAACGCGAGCGGCAGCGCGTCCACGCCCGCGACCAGGGCGTCGAGGCGCGAGCTCATGGCGGCGACGTCGAGCACCGGCAGCGCCTTCAGGCGCTCGATGTCGCGCGCCAGCGCGCGCCGCACCGGCAGGAACTGCGGCCGGTCGGCCTTGGCGAGGCGCGCCTCGGCAAGCTGCAGCGCAAGCAGCGCGGCGCGCACGTTGCCGGCGAGCTGCAGCTGCTGCGATGCGATCGCGAGCACCTGCTCGATCTCGGCCAGCTGCCATTCGTCGCGGTTGCGCGACAGCTCCTGGTAGAGCGCCTCGAGGGCAAGCTGCTGGCTTTGCGACTCGGCGAGGCGCGCCTCGAGCTGCGCGACCTTGACCTGCGCCTCGCGCACCGCCTCCTGCGACTGGCGCGCGATCGAGCGCGCCTCGCGCGCGTCGCTCTCGATGTCGCGCAGCCGGCGGGCGAGCTCCTCCTGCGTCGCGCCGATGCGGTTGCGCGCGTCGAGCCAGTAGAGCGTCGCGAGGCCGGCGGCGAGCGCGATCGCGAGCGCGAGCAGCAGGGGGGCGCGCGAGCGCGGCTTCGCCTGCTCCTTGGCTTGCTCGTCAGTCATGGGATCGAAAGTATGCCACCAGCCGCTCGAGCATTTCCTCGTCCGAAGGCCCGGCGACGACGACTTCGCGCACCGCCCGCGCGCGGGCCTGCTCAGCGATGCGCGCATGCGGAACGAACAGCGGCGCGGCCCGCAGCAGCCCCGGGTCGAGCATCTCGAACAGATTGGCCAGCCCTTGCGCCGAAGACACCGTGACCGCGGCGATCTCGCCGGGCTTCCAGGACTGCGGCTGCGCCGTGGGCCGCGCGCGGCGGTAGCAGGCGGCGTGCTCGACCCGCGCGCCGCGCGCCGCCAGCGTCTCGCCCAGCAGCTCGCGCCCGCCCTCGCCGCGGAATATCACAATAGCCTTGAAGGCCCCGAGCTCCGGGAGTGCGAGCAGCGCCTCGCTGTCCGCGCCCCTCGACGGCGAGATCACTTGCGTCACGCCGTGGCGCTCGAGCTCGCGCCTTGTCCCGGCGCCGACGGCCGCCGCACGCAGCCTGCCCGGCCACGCCTGTACTTGCCGCATGACCCTCGCCGCCGCGGTGGGACTGACGAAGACGGCAAGATCGAACTCCTGCAAGCGCGCGAGCGCCTGCGGCGTCGGCAGGTCCTGGATCTCGATCGCCGGGAAGAGATGCGCGCGCCCGCCTGCCTGCTCGATCAGCCGCGCGAGGCCCGCCGCCTGCTCGCGCGGGCGAGTGACGAGAATGCCGCGCCCCCTCAGAGGAGATGCGAGGTCAGATGCCAAGGATCTCTTCCGCGCCCTGGCGGCGCAGCTCCGCCGCGGCGCGCTCGCCGAGCCCCTGGGGGTCGGCCACGGGGCCCTTGAGCTCGCAGCGCAGCACGCGCCGGCCGTCAGCGGAGGCAACCAGGGCTCGCAAGCGCAGTTGGTTCTGCACAATCTCTGCATACGCGGCGAGGGGGAGTGTGCAGCTTCCCCCGAGCGCGCGGCTGACGGCGCGCTCGGCGCGCACGCACGCGGTCGTGGCCGCGTCCGCCAGCGGCGCCAGCAGCGCCGCGACCTCGGCGCGGCCCGCGAGGCACTCGATGCCGAGCGCGCCCTGGCCCGGTGCCGGCAGCATCTCGTCGGGCTCGAGGCGCGCGGTGATGCGCGCCGCCAGGCCGAGCCGCGCCAGCCCCGCGGCGGCGAGCACGATCGCGTCGTATTCGCCGCGGTCGAGCTTGGCGATGCGCGTGTCGACATTGCCGCGCAGCAGGCGCACTTCGAGGCCAGGATAGCGTTCGCTCACCTGCGCCTGGCGGCGCAGGCTGGAGGTGCCGACCGTGGCGCCGTTTGGCATGTCGACAAGTTTTTTGTATTTGGATGAAACCAGGACATCCCGGGGATCCTCGCGCGCGGTGATCGCGGCGAGCACGAAGCCCGCAGGCAGGTCGGCCGGCACGTCCTTCATCGAGTGCACAGCGAGGTCGGCGCGGCCGTCGGCCATCGCGTTCTCCAGCTCCTTCACGAACAGGCCCTTGCCGCCGGCCTCATCGAGCCGGCGGTCGATCAGCTCATCGCCGCGCGTGGACAAGGGCAGCAGTTCGACCGCGAGCCCAGGATGACGTGATTCCAGTTGTTTCTTGACATGTTCGGCCTGCCACAGCGCAAGCCGGCTGCGGCGGGTGGCGATGACGAGCTTCTTCATGCGACCAGGTCGCGCAGCATCGGCCACTGCCGGCGGCTCACCGGCAGCCGCTCGTCGATGCCGTCGAGCACCACCAGCCAGCGCGGCTCCTCTTCCTCGCCCGGGGCGCGCTCGAAGCCGCGGATCGCCGCGCGCGCCACCAGGCAATTGCGGTGGATGCGCACGAAGCGCGCGGCGAACTCGCGCTCGAGCGCGATCAGCGGCTCCTCGATCAGGTGCTCGCGGCTGCGCGTGCGCACCGTGACGTACTTCTGCTCGGCGCGCAGGAACAGGATGTCGCGCACCGGCACGAGCGAGATGCGGTTGCGCTCGGCGACCGAGAGGTACTCGCGCGCCGCGCCGGCCGCCCTGGCCAGCTTGTCGCTTTCGGGAACCGCGGCTTTGCGCAGCGCGGCGGCGAGGCGCTCTGCCCGCACCGGCTTCATCAGGTAGTCGAGCGCGTTGAGCTCGAAGGCCTCGACCGCGTGGCGGTCGTGCGCGGTCACGAACACGATGCGCGGCGGTTCCTCGAGCGCCGCCAGGTGGCGCGCCACCTCGAGCCCGCCCATGCCGGGCATCTGGATGTCGAGCAGCAGCACCTGCGCGCCGCTCTGCGGCGCCCGCTCGATCGCCTCCAGGCCGTTGCGCGCCTCGCCCACCACGCGGGTCGGCACCTGCTGCGCGATGTCGCCGAGCAGCTCCTTCAGCCGCTCGCGCGCCGGCGCCTCGTCGTCGACGATGAAGACCTTCATCTGGCTTTCGCCCGGTAAGGCATTTCGATCTCCACGCGGTAGCGGCCGGCGGCGGCATGGGTGGCGATGCGCGCCTCGGCGTCGAAGAACAGCTGCAGCCGCTCGCGGATGTTCTCGAGCGCCATGCGGTTGCCGGCGCGCTGCGTCTCGGCCTGCCCTTGATCGTTCACTACATAAGGGTTCTCGATCGACGCGACCACGCGGTCGCCGCGCCGCGTGATGCTGACCAGCACGTCCGAGATGCCGGTGCCCGGCTCGACGCCGTGGAACACGGCGTTCTCGAGCAGCGGCTGCAGCACGAGCGGCGGCAGCAGCGCGTCGGGCGGCGCTGAATCGAGATCCCAGCTGATGCGCAGCCGCTCGCCGAGGCGCAGCTGCTCGAGCTCGGCGTAGCGCTCGAGCAGCGCGATCTCGTCGGCGAGGCGCACGAACTGGCGCGCGTCCGACATCAGCGTGCGGAACAGGTCCGCCAAGTTTTCCAGCGCGCGCTCGGCGCGCTGCGGGTCGTGCCGGATGAGCGACAGCACCGCGTTCAGGCTGTTGAAGAGGAAGTGCGGCCGGATGCGCGCCTGCAGCGCCTGCAGCCGCGCCTCGGCGAGCGCGGGCGAATGCGCCTTGGTGAGCAGGCGGAAGTAGACGAGCAGCGCGCCGGTGGTGAGCGCGCTCAGGAGCAGCATCCGCGGCAGCGCCGGGGCCATGCCGATCGCTGCGACGTAGGCGGCGACGAGCGCCATCACCAGCGCCACGACGACGCCGCAGCCCAGCCAGTAGGGCAGGCGCCGCAGCAGGCCCGCCAGCACGAACAGCACCAGGATGATCCCGAGCAGCAGCGGCTCCAGGAACGCCGCGCCTTCCACGAAGCGCTCCAGCACCTGCGCCAGGTCCGCTGCGGCGAGCAGCATCGCGGCGAACGCCGCGACGTTCACGGCGATCAGAACGCGCGCGACGACGCCCAGGTTGCGGAAGTCCGGCAGGACGTCCCGATAGGCGTTTTGCCTTATACTGACCATGGTTACGAAGGGGTCTTCAACCGTATTCTTATGCCAAGAAAGCGCCCGCCCTGGTCCGCGCGCTTCACGCAGCCCGTCGCCGAGCGTGTGCAGCGCTTTACAGCTTCGGTCGGCTTCGACCGCCGCCTGGCCAAGTATGACATCCAGGCCTCGCGCGCCCACGCGCGCATGCTCGCCGCGCGGCGCATCCTGACCCGGCGCGACCTCGCCGCGATTACCCGAGGGTTAACCAGAATTTCGAAAGAAATCGAGAGCGGGCGCTTCCGCTGGTCGAGCGCGGCCGAGGACGTGCACCTCAACATCGAGCGGCGCCTGACGGCGCTGGTCGGCGACGCCGGCAAGCGCCTGCACACCGCGCGTTCGCGCAACGACCAGGTCGCGACCGACGTGCGGCTGTGGCTGCGCGCCGAGATCGACGAGCTGCGCGGGCTCATCGCGCAGCTCGAGCGCGCGCTGCTCGAGCAGGCCGCTCGCCACGCCGCGCTCGTCATGCCGGGCTTCACCCACCTGCAGGTCGCGCAGCCCGTGACCTTCGGCCACCACCTGCTCGCGTACGTGGAGATGCTCGAACGCGATCGGGAACGATTGGTTCAAACTAGAAAACGAGTAAATCAGCTGCCGCTGGGCGCCGCGGCGCTCGCCGGCACGAGCTTCCCCATCGACCGCGCGCGCGTCGCGCGCGAGCTCGGCTTCGAGGGCCTGTGCGAGAACTCGATCGACGCGGTGTCGGACCGGGACTTCGCGGTCGAGTTCTGCGCCTGCGCCGCGCTGCTGATGGTGCACCTATCGCGCCTCGCCGAGGAGCTGGTGCTGTGGGCGAGCCCGCGCTTCGGCTTCGTGCGCCTGCCCGAGGCCTACTGCACCGGCTCTTCCATCATGCCGCAGAAGAGGAACCCGGACGTGCCCGAGCTGGTGCGCGGCAAGAGCGGCCGCGTGCTCGGCGCGCTGGTCGCGCTGCTCGCGCTCATGAAGGCGCAGCCGCTCGCCTACAACAAGGACAACCAGGAAGACAAGGAGCCGCTGTTCGACGCCGCCGGCACGGCGAAGGACTGTACTTCCATTTTCATCGGGTTGGTGGAAGGGCTCGAGCCGGTGCCGGCTGCCATGCGCGCCGCGGTGCTCGAAGGACACGCCACGGCGACCGACCTCGCCGACTACCTGGTGCGCAAGGGCGTGCCGTTCCGCGACGCGCACGGCGTGGTGGCGCGCGCGGTGCGCGCGGCGGAGCGCGCGGGGGTTGATCTCGCCTCTTTACCGGTTTCCCGGTTAAGAGAATTCTCGAAAAAGATCGATTCGGACGTGTCACGAGTGCTCACGCCGGAAGGCTCGGTGGCCGCGCGCAGGCACATCGGCGGCACCGCCCCGGCGCAGGTGCGCAAGGCGATCGCGCGCGCCCGCAGGCGCCTGAAGCGATGACGGAGCGCGGCGGCCTCGCGCAAATCGGCAAGTACCCGGTGGTGCGCAAGCTGGGCGAGGGCGCCACCTCCGAGGTTTACCTGTGCAACGACTCGTTCAACCTGCGCGACGTCGCGATCAAGGTCGCGTTCCCCGAGCACTTCAGCGACCCGGCGCGCGCCAAGGTGTACCGCAAGCTGTTCCTCACCGAAGCGAAGCTCGCGGGCAAGCTCGCGCACCCGCACATCTGCCAAATATTTGACGCTGTGGCCGAGGAGAAGCTGCACTACATCGTGATGGAATACGTGGACGGGGGCACCCTCGAGAAGTACTGTAGCCCGGAGAACCTGCTGCCGGTCGAGCGGACCGTAGAGATTGTCTTCAAGTGCACGCGCGCGCTCGAGTTCGCGCACAAGCTCGGCATCACGCACCGCGACATCAAGCCGGCCAACATCCTGCACACCGGGGAGACCGACGTGAAGATCACCGACTTCGGCGCCGCCCTGATCGCCTCGGGCGACACCACGCAGGTGGCCGGCGTCGGCTCGCCCGCCTACATGTCGCCCGAGCAGGTGAAGGAGCACCCGCTCGACCATCGCACCGACATCTACTCGGTGGGCGTGGTGATGTACAGCCTCCTCACTGGCCGCCTGCCGTTCCCGGCGCAGAACAACTTCACCCTCATCTACCAGATCACCAACACCGAGCCCGAGCCGCCTTCGAGCTTCCGCCCGGGCATCCCGCCCGCGGTCGACGCCATCGTGCTGCGCGCGATGGCGAAGGACCTGGCGCAGCGCTACGGCGACTGGGCCACCTTCTCCGCCGATCTCGCCGCCGCGTTCAGGTCCGAGCACCTCGGCGCGCGCAAGGCGCAGGAGTTCGCCGATTCCGACCGCTTCGAGACGCTGCGCAAGCTGCCGTTCTTCGAGAACTTCTCCGACGCCGAGCTGTGGGAGGTGGCGCGCATCTCGACCTGGCGGCACGCGCCGGCGGGCGAGGCGCTGATGAAGGAAGGCGAGCCGGGCGAGCATTTCTGCATCCTGGCCCATGGCGAGGTGAAGGTGAGCCGGCGCGGCAGGCTCCTCAACCTGCTGCGCGCGGGCCAGCCCTTCGGCGAGATGGCCTACCTGTCGAAGAACGAGCACGCGCGCGTCGCCGACGTCACGGTGGCAGCGGACGCTTCGATCATCTCGGTGCCCACGCGCAGGCTCAACCAGGCTTCCGAGGGCTGCCGCCACAAGTTCGACCGCGCCTTCATGGAGATCCTGGTCGAGCGGCTGTCGATGGCCAACCTGCGCGTCTCGGGCGTATAGGGAGAGACTCGGCGCTTGGACCACGTCGCCAACTACCCGATCGTGCGCAAGCTGGGCGAAGGCGCGACTTCGGAAGTGTTCCTGTGCCAGGACCCGTTCCGCGGCCGGCAGGTGGCGGTGAAGCGCATCTTCCCGGAGTCGCTGCGCGACCCGGTGCGCGGCAGGCTGTTCAGGAAGCTCTTCTTCACCGAGGCCTCGCTCGCGGGCAAGCTCGAGCATCCGCACATCGCGCAGATCTACGACGCCGGCATCGGCGAGGACTCGGGCTACATCGTGATGGAGTTCGTGCCCGGCGGCACCATGGAGCGCTTCTGCGCCCCCGAGAACCTGCTGCCGGTCGAGCAGACCGTCGAGATCGTTTTCAAGTGCGCGCGTGCCCTCGCCTACGCGCACATGCTGGGCGTGACGCACCGCGACATGAAGCCGGGCAACCTGCTGTACGCCTCGGCGCCGATCGACGTGCGCATCGGCGACTTCGGCCTGGCGCTCAACGTCGGCGCCGAGACCACGCAGATCACCGGCGTCGGCTCGCCCGCCTACATGTCGCCCGAGCAGATCCGCGAGGAGCTGGTCGACCACCGCACCGACCTGTACTCGCTCGGCGTGGTGATGTACCAGATGCTCGCCGGCCGGCTGCCGTTCCAGGGGTCGAACAAGTTCAGCATGATCTACCAGATCACCCAGTTCGACCCGCCGCCGCCCTCGTCGCACCGGCGCGAGGTGCCCGAGTCGCTCGACCGCATCGTGCGCCGCGCGATGCAGAAGGACGCAGCCGCGCGCTACCACAGCGGCGACGAGTTCGCCGAGGAGCTGGTCGGGGCGCTGCGCGCCGGCCTCGGCGGCGGCAGGCGCGAGGAGTTCGGCGAAGCCGACAAGTTCGCGGCGCTGCGCTCGATGCGCTTCTTCGCGCGCTTCGCCGAACCCGAGCTGTGGGAAGTGGTGCGCCTCGGCAACTGGCAGCGCGTGCCTGCGGGCGCCGAGATCATGCGCGAGGGCGAGCAGGGCGACTTCTTCTGCGTGCTGGTCGAAGGCGAGGCGCGCGTCACCAAGAACCGCAAGCTCCTCACGGTGCTGGGGCCCGGCGAATGCTTCGGCGAAATGGCCTACCTCGCGCTCGAGCGGCGCGAGCGCGGCGCGAGCGTCACCGCGTCGAAGCCCGCGCACGTCGTGCGCGTGCGCACCACCGACCTCGAGCAGGCCACGGTCGCTTGCCGCAGCCACTTCGACCGCGCCTTCATCGGCATCCTGGTCGAGCGCCTCAACCTCGCCAACACCAGGCTAACATCCGGTTAGATGGGGGCCGGATGCACTATTTCACGCCCGTGTGAGGTGTAACTGACCCATGTCAGGGACAGGCCCGTTCATTGCAGCAATATTGCCGGATGGAAGCCCGCGTTGACAGTTTGGCCCGCCGCAGACCACAATCGGCTCACTTGGCCGCCGACTTTTATGCGCGGCACCGGTGGGCGCTGGCTACGGCGAAGTCCTGTGGCCTCCGGGGCAGATGCTTTGCAGCGACTTCTTTTTCGGCGCAACCAATGATCCATTCCGCGGCCTGACGCGCGTGGCTTCGAAGCCTTCCCCTATTGCGTCAACGGCGAAGAGCGATAGCGGACTTCCGGATTTTGCTCACCCGCCGGTCGATGAGGTTGCAATCTCACTGCAGTTTCCGCCGATCCCGGGCTTCAGCGTCCCTCATTTCGGGCTGTTCTGGCGATTGATTCGAAGCGACTACCCGAAGTTCAACGTTCAGCAGCCGATAACGAACGTCATGGAGCATTTCGGGCCGGGTGCCCCTATCGGGCGTCAGTTGGGTCTTGCATTTCTCGAACTTCCCGAAATCAGGTGTTGGTATCTCGATGAAACCGGAAACCGACTTGTGCAGGTTCAGTGCGATCGCTTCGTGCACAATTGGCGCAAGATAACAGGCACAGAAACGTACCCACGATATCCCGACCTTCGAAGTCGTCTTGAAAAAGAATGGAATCGCTTTTGCGAATTCATCAGGGACGAAAAGCTTGAAGCGCCAAAGATCAATCAGTGTGAGGTCCTCTACGTCAATCACATCGAATACGAAAAGGGCTGGAGCGGATATGGCGAACTCGATAGGGTGATTGCCGCTCTAGCCACGCCGAAGGCGAAGAACAGGTTCTTGCCCGCGCCGGAGCGTATTAGCATGAGTGTCGTCTATCCCCTCGAGGAAAATGCCGGCCGCTTGTACGTGAGCTTCAATCCCGTCGTTAGAGCGCGGGACGGTAAAGAAGTGTTACAGATGACCCTCACGGCCCGAGGAGCGCCAAAGTCCGGCAGCGTGGACGACGCATTCGCTTGGCTCGATATCGGAAGAAAATGGGTAGTACGCGGTTTTGCGGACTTCACTACGGATACAATGCATAGTGTGTGGGGAAAACAATGAGCGCGACAGCTGCTGCAACAAACAGGGTTGAGCCCACGCCGCATTCGCACGCGGCCACGCATAGCGGAATAACCGTAAACAGAGATATTCCGGTGGGAAGCGTCGAGGGCTGGAGGACCGAGGCCGTCCAGAAAATGATTCAGTTCGCTGGCTTGCCGACCAATTGGGATGCTCGAGGCAGTTTGGCTCCCGCGATGGGTGTCAGACAAAAAGCGTTCGAGTTCTTGATGAGTGTTCCAAGTGTTGGCGCACCTCGAATCGTTCCTATTTCAGGGGGCGGGTATCATTTCGAATGGTCCTTCGGTAATCGTGAGCTGGAAATCTCCATCGAGCCGGACTGTAGGATCGAGGCATTGCGCGTAGAGAACGGAATGCCGATTGAAGAAAGCCCATCACTGGATTTGCCAGCACTTTTCGGCTGGCTAATTTCTAAGTAGAAGTCTATCTGGTCGGACGGCATGGCGGATCACCGGCCAGCCGACGACGCTTCAATCCCAGGGGACGAGCGCCTCTACATCAGGATTTTTCCGTCGTCAGATGTCGTGCAACCGGCCGGAGATGGCCAATTTCGCCCAAACTCGGGCGGCGTAAGGCCACGGTACAAAGAGGAACCTATTTCCGTCGAGGCGATGTCCCGTAGCGTGTTGAACGAAGCGAGGCAGCGGCTCCGGATTTGCATGTTACGCGACCTTGCGTTCGCTGTTCGCTGAACGGGCGCCGTAGTGCCGGTCGAGCGCGGCGCAGAGCTTTG
>Ga0247727_10006915_pt1 | contig 21971 bp, 21 predicted proteins | sample WisWelCaveWW1625_FD_202498 | JGI IMG/M metagenome (GOLD analysis project Ga0247727, IMG submission 202498) | Biofilm microbial communities from Wishing Well Cave, Virginia, United States - WW16-25 | ecosystem: Environmental > Aquatic > Deep subsurface > Groundwater > Cave microbial mat | place...
CATTTATCTCTTTATCTGTTTTTCTATTTATCTTTTTTACTTCGTCCTCATCTCAAACACGCCGTCCCACTTCGGCGGGCGCGGTGATTGCATGAAGATATCGCAGCGGCGCAAAAATTCTTTGGCCGGGCCGTCATCGGGCTTGAATTCCAACACGCGGCGAAATTCGGCGATGGCTTTTTGCCATTCCTGCAAGCGATACAACTCGAGGCCGCGCGCGAAGTGAGTGAAAGCCGTGTTCAAGCTTTCCGCAAAACCGTCGCTGCGCCGCGCCAGCAATTCGTAAACCCGCACCGGCCGCGACTTGCCTTTGACGCGCAAAAAATCCAACTCGCGCGCGATAACTTTTGCTTTCGCCAAATTGTACGTCTCTTCGCCGATCATAATTTTCGTGCCGTACATTTTATTGGCGCCTTCTAATCGCGAAGCGAGATTGGCAGGATCGCCAACAATAGTATAATTGAAACGATTTTCGCCGCCGATATTTCCGGCAATCATTTCGCCGGTGTTGAGGCCGATGCGCACTTCGAATGGCGGGCGTTTTTCCGCCAGCCATTTTTTGCGCAAACCCACCAGCGCTTTTTGCATATCGAGCGCGGCGAGACAAGCGCGCTCGGCATGATTAACCTGATCGACCGGAACGCCAAAAACCGCGACGATACCGTCGCCGACATATTTGTCCAAATAACCGCCGTATTCGAGCACGATATCCGTCATGGCGGAAAGATACTCATTCAACTGCGCGATCAACTCTTCCGGAGTCAATCTTTCCGAGACGGTGGTGAAATCTTTGATGTCGGAAAAAAGTGCCGTCGCATATTTTTTATCGCCGCCGAGCTTGAGCTTGCTCGGATCGCGAATCAATTCATTGACAATCAGCTCGGAGGCGTAATGCACGAACATGCCTTTGATGAGCTGTTTGTGGCGCTCTTCGCGGAGAAAGCGATACACCATGACGCTAATAAAGGCGACGCCGAACGACAACATCGGCTGCACCTGCGGAATCCACACATTGCGCGCCACGAAAATCCACGTCGTCAATACGATGTAACCGGCGCTGAGCAGGAGAACGAATAGAATGCCGAGCCATGGACTCAACAGCATGGTGAGCACGCCGGCAATCATGGCAAAGATCAACATCACGATGAGGCTTTGCGTTTGCGATTGCTGGGTGATAAAATCCTGCATGAGAATATTATAAATGATATTCGCATGCACTTCCACGCCGGGAAAGGCGGCCTGAAAGGGAACCGGGCGCAAATCTGACAACCCGGCTACCGAGGCGCCGACCAGCACGACGCCATCCGCAAACATTTCCGCCGGCAGCCGCTGCTCAAGAACGTCGTAATAAGAAACATAGCGGAAGGTTTTCCAGGTGCCCATGTAGTTGATCAGAACGCGGCCGCGCTGGTCAATGGGAATGCGCAGAGGTTGTCCGGCATTCAGCCGGATTTCGCGGCCGGGATCGACTTGAATGTCTTTGCCGGTGAGCGCGAGAGTTTGCATCACAACGGCCAGCGCAAAAGACGGATAAGCTTCGCCGCCAAATTTGAGCACGACGGGCATTTTGCGAATGACGCTGTCATCGTCCGGCAGAAAATTCGCGAAGCCGAGGCCGGCGCTGCCGTTATACAGCTCCATCAGCTTGCCGTCAAAACGGTCGAAGCTATCAAGCGCCGCAACGGCCTGCCGCGGCAACGGCAGCGTAAAACGCTCGGCGGCAAATCCCGCTGGCGGCTCAGTCATTTTATAAAGAAACTCATCCGGATTGGCCTCTAGAAAACTCAGTGAATGCACGACGTTCTCGGCGTTTCTTGTGCTGCCAACAAAAATACTGTCCTCAGCGGCATCCGTGTCGCGCTCCATAAACAGCATGTCAAACGCGATGCATCTCGCTCCGCCGGCGCGCAAATAATCGATGATGCGGGCATGATAGCGGCGCGGCCAATTTTGAAAACGGCCGAGTTTTTCAAGACTGCGGTTGTCAATATCGACGATGATGATGTCTTCGATATTCGCCTCCTGGCGTTGGGCTTTCAAAAAGTTTAACCGCCATGGATAGCGCAAATCCAGCGTTTTGGCTTCGAAGTTACGAAACGCGGGTTCGAGCAGAACGTCGGTCACCAGCAAAACAATGGCGCCGGCGAGCAAGCCCAACGCCGCGCCGAGAAAAGCTTTTTTGAGTAGAGATTCGATCATCGTTGTTCGGTTGAATGGTTGGTCGGTTTGCCAGTTAGCCGGTTCACTAATTTATTTTTTAACTGGCCAACGGGCAAACAGGCCAACTGGCTAACTTTTGTGTTCCGCAAAATTCTCCAAATCAAACTCGCCGTAATAAACGAGCCGCACTTCGCCTTCGAGCTCGAGCTTCTCAAAATTATTATCGCCATAAACCGTCAATTCGCCGCCGCGCGTGGTGACGTGAATGGGAAAAGGTATTTGTTTTTTGAGATGCGCCAATACCGCTGAAGCGACCGTGCCGGTGCCGCAGGCGAGCGTCTCTTCTTCAACGCCGCGCTCGTACGTGCGCAGGTGCAAATGCGCCGGTTCTTTGACTGCAACAAAGTTGACGTTCGTTCCAGCCGGTTGAAAAGTTGAATGATGGCGATATTTCTTGCCCAATTTTTCTACATCGACTTGATTGACATCTTGCACAAACAAAACATAATGCGGCACGCCGGTGTTGACGTAACCGCCTTCTTCAATATTCTTTTCTTCGAGCGCATTTGGATTCAACTTCAAATCCCATGGCTTTTGCATGCGTAGCCGTACTTTGTTTTCGATAACGACGGCATGATAGAGATCGCCGCTCACTTCGAATTGCATTTCTGCCGGCGCGATATTGTGACGAAAAGCATAATACGCCGCCGCCCGCGCGCCGTTGCCGCACATCTCCGACTCCAGACCGTCGCGGTTGAAGTAGCGCATCGTAAAACGTGATGGCGTAAAACGTAATGCCGAGGTCTGCGGATTTTCAATTAATAAAATTCCATCCGCGCCGATGGCGAGGCGGCGCGTGCACAACGTGCGGAAAAGCTGCTCTTCATCGCCGCGAAATAGATTTTCTCGATTATCGAACAGAATGAAATCGTTGCCGGTGGCTGAGAGTTTGGTGAAACGGATGGGCATTGTGATGTTGATGATTCTCGCTTGGATTGAAAATGCAATTAACAATATTTTAAAACAACAGGAAATATAACAAAGTGACGAGAGAAAGTCAAAGCGTTTTAATTTAAAATTTCTCTTGACAAAAGACCGAGATTTTGTTAAAGCGATGGCGCAGGCGGCACATGACGTTCTGGTGGCGATCTACCCGAAGCAGCAAACAAAGCTGGACGTTGAACTGCAAAAGTGGCTTAACAAAGTATCCGATAATCAAAGTAGGTACTTTCCGTTTAATCCAGTGATCAGTATTCAGTGACGAATAGTTGGGGCGAAGCATGAGACTTCGCCCCGCACACATCATCTTCGATTATTTCGGGCATTGAATCGGGCAGCAATCGGACGGCTGGCAAACAGAGCTATTTTGCTCCGTCGCCGCTTGATCGGACGACATCGCCAGACTGCCGAGCGCCAACAGCATCAACGCTGCCAAAGTCAAAAGACTTTTCTTCATGTTTTCATCTCCTTAATGATAAAACGTTTTGCAGTTAATTGTATGAGAATTGCCATGGCTTTCATTGCAAGGTTTGCACGACTTGCTCGAATTCCTGCGGCGTAAGATCGCCAACCGCCAGATACTCTGACTCACTTCCTTGCCAGCTCACCGCCGTAAAATTTTTCGCATTCACCAACAAACATTCGACATTGCAAATCGGCGCGCGCGCGACCGCATATTGTCCCAGCGTCCAGGGTTGTCCCAACGCGTGTTGAAAAATGTTAATCACTTTATCCGCTTTGATGCAGGTGAATTGTATACACTTTTTGCCATTGCATTCCAGCACACGCACACATTCTAAACGAAACGAGTCCGGCAAGGCTTCGATGGCGGCGAGTGGAAATGCAATCGCCTGTCGCGCCTCGACCAGTTTGACAACCTGAGCGGGATAGCGTTTGTAGAAATTGGCCTCGGAAGTCTCTTGCCGCATGTCATCTAAAAATATGCCGTAATCGATCGCGGCGGCGGCAACAGGTCTCCTCGCGCCGTCAAAAATGCCATGATCGCTTTCGTTTATTTTATCCCACACCGTCACACCAAACAAAATTATTCCCGCCACTGCCGCCGACCAACGAAGATAACGCCATCGAGCGGCAGAAAAAATCTCGCCGAGCCGGAACCGCTCCGGCGGCGATGTTTTTCTGAAGATGCGCTGCCACAATTGCTCCGTCGGAACGAATTGGGGCGTCCGGCCAACTTTCAGCAGCTCGCGGCAGGCGCGAATATCCGACAATTTTTGGCGGCATGCGGCGCAGCTTTTGAGATGCTGGCGCATTTGCGCCGTCTCGTTCTGCGGCAATTCGTCGTCAACATAGAGGACGAGCAAACGCTGCAGGCGGCGATGGTCAAAGAAGTTTTTCATTTTAGACGCCAAGAGAATCAAGCTTGGAATAAAATTCTAAAAATTTTAAATCACCATCGGAACAAAAAGCTCCTAACTGTTTTTTAATAAAATATTTTTATCCGTTGGCCGCTTTCAGTCCGTTGGGCAAACCTTTTTGCATCAAAGCTTCATATAGTTTTGATCAATACCCAATATCACCAACTCTTTTTTCAATTTGGCATAAGCCCGATGCAGGCGTGACGCCACCGTGCCTTTGTCGATTTGCAAAACTTCAGCGATTTCATCGTAAGCCATACCCTCAAAATCGCGCAGCACAATCACGGCGCGAAACGGCTTGCGCAAGCGTGACAGCGCCGTCTGAAGTTTTTCAGAAATTTCTGCGTGAGGCAGTTGCACAGAGTTCTCTCGCGCAAAACTCTCCTCATTCACAATCAACGTTAACGGCGTTTCCCATTTTTGCCGGCGCTTGAACCGCCGCAGCGCATCGAGGCTGGCATTGACCGTCATGCGATACAGCCAGGTTGAGAGCTTGGCATCTCCCCGAAATTCCACCAACTTGGTATGCAAACGCACAAAGACGTCCTGCACGACGTCTTCAGCCTCGTGGCGCGACGAAGTGAGATGATAAGCCACCTGATACAAGCGCCGGTGATGCGTGAGAAAAATCGCGCGTAAATCCAGCCTACGCTCCGTTGTCGTTTTTGCCAGGTGCAGTGGCATCCTCGTTGTCGATCCGATTCGTTCGCTTTTATTATTTAGACGACGCCTAAGAGAAATTTCTTCCCAGGGAAAAAAATTATTTTCGGCGACGCTCGGTGGCTTCGGTAAAGTTCGGCGGATAATTTTCCCTTTTCTGCATACCCCATTTTCATGTAGTGCCAACCTACATTTTTGTGGAGTTGAGAACCGGAGGCAATTTGATTAATTTGGTTGCGTAAGCGAAAAGGTTCTTTGGCTCTGGAGCCGCGAAGGCCGCTTCGCAATTCATTTTTACAATTAACCAACTAACACTGTTATTTCATTCAAGGAGTTTCACCGTGAAAAAATTTGCTGTGATTTTATTCACCGGCATTCTGCTGCTCGGCTGCAACAGCTCGGATTCGCCGGTTTCAACCGAGCGTGAAGCGCAAAGCATAAACGATCCGAATTTTTCCGGTTTGGAAAAATCCGCCGGAGAAAGTCGTCACATCGTCGTTGCCAATCGCAACGCTGGAACGATTTCCGTGATCGAGGTCAAAACTGATCAGGTGAGCGGCACTTATAATTTGCCGGCGGGCGCAAAAACGCCGGAGCCGATGTATGTGGTTTGGGCGCGGCATTCACATCGCGTCTTGGTCGGCGACCGCGCCAACAATCTGATCGTCGTTTTTCGTGATCGCGATTTCTCCGTCGAAACCACCGTGCCGGCCGGCGCCGGTGTTTGGCACATGTGGGCCGATCCCGGCGAGGATCAACTCTGGGTCGCCAATGACATTGACAAAACCGCTTCGGTCATTAATCCAACTTCCCTGCAGGTTCTCGCCACCGTGCCGATGCCGGCAGATTTGGTGGCGCTGGGCGGCAAGCCCCACGATGTTATTCTCGGGCCAAAAGGCGGTTTTGCTTATGTCTCACTGCTCGGCGTTTCGGGAAGCTCGGATTATGTGGTCAAGTTCGATACGCATACTTTTCAGGAAGTCGGTCGAGCCGCGGTCGGCAAAGATCCGCATCTTTCTTTGACGCCGAGAAATGAGTTTCTTTATGTTCCCTGCCAGAACGGCAACGCGGTGTTCGTGTTGAATCGGCAGACGATGCAGCAAGTGACCACAATTTCGATTCCCGGCGCGCACGGCGCAGGGATGCCATCGCATGGCAAAACGTTTTACACGACGAATTTTTCCGGCGGCGGAACGAATGGTCTTTTCGCCATCAATACGCGCGCCAACAGCATCGTCGGCAGCACGAACACGCCTTTCGCTGTACCGCACAATATCGCCTTGACGCCCAATGGCCGCAAATTATATGTGACTCACTCCGGCGCGACGGCCAAGCAAGTCACAGTTTACAGCGTGCCGAGTCTAGAGGCAGCGCCGGTTTATTTGACGACAATTGAAGTTGGTTTGAATCCATTTGGTTTGGCGTTCACAAGATAAAGGAGAATCTATCATGAAAAAAATATCCCCTCTCATTACCGGCATTTTGTTGACGGCTTCGTTGACTTATGCCCAGCCGGACGTGTTGGTGTCAACCGATTGGGTCGATCAGCACAGAAATGATTCCAACCTCGCCATCGTTGAAGTCGACGCCAATATTTCGACCTACAACGAAGGCCATATTCCCGGCGCGATGGGCTGGAGTTGGCAAACGCAATTGAGTGATACGGTTCGCCGTGACATTCTCAGCAAAGCCGATCTTGAAAAATTGTTGAGCAAGAGCGGCATCGCTAACAACACGACCATCGTTCTTTATGGCGACAACAACAATTGGTTCGCGGCGTGGGCTTTCTGGCAATTGAAGATGCACGGCCACAAAGACGTTCGTCTGATGAACGGCGGGCGGAAAAAATGGCTGGCAGAAAAACGTGAGTTGAACAAAGACCTGCCGATTCCGAAAGCCACAACCTATCGAGCTGCGGGCTTCAATGAAAAATTTCGTGCGTTTCGCCGGCAGGTGGAAGACGGCATGAAATCGCCGAATACGGTGCTGGTCGATGTCCGCTCGCCGGACGAATTTTCCGGCAAGATTCTCGCGCCCGCCGGGCTTCCCGAAACCGCGCAACGCGGCGGCCACATTCCCGGTGCGAAAAATATTCCGTGGGGAAAAGCTTGCAATGAAGACGGCACGTTCAAAAGTGTTGAGGAGTTGAAAGCGCTGTACGCCAACGCCGGCGTCATCTCGGATAAAAATGTGATCGCTTATTGCCGCATCGGCGAGCGCTCGAGTCACACGTGGTTCGTGCTGAAATATCTGCTCGGTTATCCGAACGTCAGCAATTACGACGGCTCGTGGACGGAGTGGGGCAATTTAGTTGGCGCGCCGGTGGAGAAAGGTTTGTAGGTCGAAGAGTGAAAAGCGAAAGTCATGGCACACCGCTTCTACATAGTTGATGTCTTTGCGGAGCGACCTTACGCCGGGAATCAGTTGGCGGTTGTTGTTGCCGCAGATGACTTATCTGACGAGACGGTGCAGCAGATCGCGGTGGAGACGAATTACTCGGAAACGACCTTTGTCACGCCTGCGTCAGAACACGACGGTGGATACCGTGTGCGAATCTTTACCCCGGCGCGAGAGATTACTTTTGCTGGACACCCAATACTTGGTACGGCGTGGGTCATCCGTCATCACATTGCGCCGGAGGCCTCCGGGCCGGTGCGGCTAAACCTTGCGGTGGGGCAGGTGCCCGTCACTTTCGAGTCTTCCACTGCGAGAGGAGAGGTGATGTGGTTCCTCGCACCACCGGTGTTGCTTGGGGCGACGTGTGCTCGTGAGCGGATCACAGCGGCGCTTGGAATATCGCCGGAGGACATCGAGACTAAGACCCCCGTTCAACAGTGCTCCGCCGGCACCTCGGCCATGATCGTCCCCTTGCGCAGTCTCGATGCGCTTAGACGGAGTTGGCTTGATCTCGAGGCGTTCGCCCCTCTTGCCGATGAAGGTTTCCCGCGCCTCGTCTACCTCTTCTGCCGCGAGACCCATCATTCCGAGAACGACCTGTGTGCGAGGTTTTTCTTCGAAGCCCATGGAGTTCGCGAAGACCCGGCAACAGGCAATGGAGCGGCATTTCTCGGCGCATACCTCCTGGAGCATCGACTCTTCCCGGGGTCCGATGTGTTCCTGCGAATCGAGCAAGGATATGAGGTGCGTCGCCCTTCCGTTGTGATGCTCCGCGCTCGAATGGTCGGCCGCTCCCGTGAGGTAAGTGTGGGTGGTCAAGTCATTCCCACCGTTCAGGGAGAATTGCTTTGATGCAGAGAGTCCAGCAGTTAATGTTTATGATAAAACTTCGAGATGGAGAAGTGATCGATTCACATACAAAAAAATTTGCTTTCGCGGACTTGAGCCTGGCGCGTCGTCTCGAAAGAGCCGAGGCGCAAAGTAATGCAAGATTCGTCGAAGCCCGCGCCAAACTTTTTCCGAACAGCGCGCAGCGAGAAAACGCGATTTCATTTTTTGCGGAATTGGACGGGCAGCCCATCGCAACGGGCGTGTTGTGTTGATATTTCGTAGCGCAGACTTCCAGTCTGCAAGAAATAACAGGAAAAAAACTAATGAGGTTGATATGAAAACAATTCGAATGTATATCGTTCACTCCATCTTCATTCTAATGATGGCATCGTTGTCGCATCAAGCTTGGGCGCAAACGCTGCCACGCGACGACGACAACTGGCAGCCTTACAGAATCGGCCCGGACGCCGAGGTTTACACACTTCACACCAATTTGGCGTCTTTCCCTTTTCACATGTACGTGGGCGGCGCCTTCACGAATTTCGAGGGCAGACCCGCCAATCACATCGTGCGTTTCAACACCGAGTTTTGGGAAAGTCTGGGCGGCGGCGTGGACGGCTCGGTCTTTGCGATCGCCGCCAATCTTTATCCGTGGAACGGCGTTTTTGTCGGCGGACAATTTCTCAACGCCATCAATCCCGACGGCAGCATGGTGAGCGCGAACAACATTGCATTTTGGGATAACAGCCGGAGGAAGTGGTTTCCAGTTGGCAATGGCGTCGATGGCCCCGTACTGGCATTGGCGCCCGGCGGAATCGGCGCCAGCACGCAGCTTTTTGCCGGCGGAAATTTCACCCGCGCTCATAATGGCCCGGTGTTCAATCGCATCGGCAAATTCGATCTCTATAGAAGTACGTGGGAGCCATTCGGCCAAGGCGTGGCAAGCGCCTCCACGCCGATCGTGCGCTCTATCGTTGTCGCGCCGATTCCTTCCGTCGGCAATTTCGTGCAGATTGATTTGAGCCTCGTCTATGTCGGCGGCCGCTTCACGGAAGCCACTAAAGCATCGTGCCGGTGCGGCCCTGTCCGCCCGGCTCGGCAAGCGAAGCGCTGCACGCCGGGGGCGCTTTTAATCAAGCGGGAAATAAAAATGCGTTCGGCATTGCCAGGTGGAAATATCTGGCGCGGACGCCGGCTCTTATTCTTTTCGGCACCGCCACCGTCGTTTACCAGGGCCGCAGCCGTCGTTCGGGAAATCGCCGGCGCTCGCGGGTCTACGTGGATGGAGGAGGAATATATATCCAACCTTGCTCACCCGGCCTCGGGAAGTCGACTGCAACAGCCGACACGATCCTTTTTGATAATCTTGGCTTTCGTGAAACTGCCGATTTGCCGGAGTTTCGTTACATGCAGCGGGTCTCGTTGCTAGTTTATGATGTTGAAAATCTCAGTACACCAACCGTTGGGACCAACGTCGAGATTGCTACTTTCAACCCGCAGCTTCTCGTGCTCATGGGCGTGGACGACACCACGGCTTATACGCGCAATCCCGACGGCTTTTACACGGGCGAGACCGTGATGCTGCACGATTTGCCGATTCTCACGGACAAGGCCGGTGAAGTGCGCGCCGTGTTCGTGCACGGCGTCACCGATGCGCCGACCATCGACGTTGTCGCGACGAATGGCGACACGCTCGTTCGCAGTTTGCGTTATGGCGCAGTGAGTGATCCCATCAGCATCGCAGCCGGCAACTACTCAGTCGATGTGGTGCGCCGCCGCGACAAGCAAAAGCTCGGAACTTACACGTTCGATGTTTCCAATCGAGCGAACGGTTATGTTGCTATCACACTCTCCGGCTTTCACGATCCGGCCGCGAATCAAAACGGCCCGGCGATGGAACTGGGTGTTTCTGCGGTGAAGCTCACGCCGACCACAGCGGTGCATGAGCGCAATGAGATTGCGCCGGCCTCGTTTGAGTTGCTGCAGAATTATCCGAATCCGTTTAATCCGGTGACCAGTATTCAGTATTCGGTGGGCAGTCATCAGTTGGTCAGTTTGAAAGTGTATGATGTAAACGGAAGAGAAGTAGCAACGTTGGTGAATGAGCGTAAAGCGCCAGGATTTTATCGCGTGCGCTTCGATGCCGGTAAATTGGCCAGCGGCGTTTATTTCGTAAAAATGCGCACGGGAGATCTTTCGACAGGTTCAGGACAAAGATTCGCAGCGACGAGGAAAATTTTATTTATGCGATAAGAGGCTCCTTCAGGCTGGATCAGGCACCCCAACGGAAATATGTGCCTGAACAATTTCCCAGGCATGATCACCTTTTTGATAAACCAAAACAGCGCGAAGAGGCGCAGCGGTTGTGCCGCCATTGGATTTCGCCAGCCACTCGAGATTTGAAATCACCCAACCAACTCGACCATCAGCGGCAAGTCCGGCGCGAATGCCATCGGGCCGCTCGCCCCACTCGCTGGCTTCTCCACGCCATTTCGCAAAGAATTGCCTGGCTGCTTCGGCGCCCACAATTTGGTCGTTCGGCTCTGGGCCGATGATAACCGCATCCGCAGCGCAATTCGCTTTGGAGAAATTTTTAAAGTCTTCACGAAAATGATTGACCAAAGCTTCGGCGTTTGTCTTTACGGCATTGCCAATCGGTGCAGGCAATGGAAATTTTCCAGAGGCGAATGCTTCAATTATGTCCTTCCGTAAAATCGGCTGTGAGTAATTGGCGACGACAATCTGCCATTGATTATTTTGTTTAATGAGAATGTCGGTATTGCGAATCGTCGTGGCGAAAGAGTCCGCACCGAGAAAAGCCGTGTACGTGAGCGTATAAGCCGTCCAAGCAGATTGAGAATCATAGCAGCCCGTTCCGGCGATGAGATTCACAATCAAAACAGTAACGATAAGAATTCTTTGGTTCATTATGAGAATGGGGGCGCTGGCCAGCTTGCTCATGTCCTCGAGTGGGATTGAGATCGGCCAACCAAATTTCACCACGAGCAGGATTAGCCACGCCGCTTTTTCCCTTTCTATATAAAAGTATATATATTCATATTCATTTTTGCAAGCTGAAATTCGCTTTGATCTTTTCCACCAAATACCACGACATGTAACCGGCATATTTCTCTTGCAAATCTTTTCGCCTCCAATCCTGGCCGGTGATCACTTTCCGGCAGCCCGGCGCGCCGCAATGGCATTCGATCTCGTAGTTGTCGTCGTCCGTCGTGGCCCAATCGTGCGTCAATTCTTCGCCGGCTTGAATGTCTCGCATTGCCACGAATATGATTTGCCCTTGCACGCCAATATTGGGGTCGCACGAGTGATTGCTGAAAATCATGCTGCCCTCGCGCTCTTCTGCGCTGAGCGGGCCGATGAAAAGATTTTCGCCGATCTGGATTTCCGCCGGACCGAGCGTCTTTTGCATTTCGCGCAGAGTTTCGCGGTTGAAAATATTCCCGCCTTTGATGCAAACGATTTCGCCTTTGGCAATGGGCGCTGCTGCAAAAAGGCCACGACCGTGAATCGGGCTTGCTTTCACGATAGTTTTTGGAGAGAGATAAGATAAATTGGGCATGAGTATATTTCCGGTTAATTTTCCGTGTTGCCAAAACTCATCGCGTTGAGCCAGTCCCTGGCTTTTTGCACCTGCGGCAAATTTTCATCAGCCAAGACGCTGTTAACGAACCAAAAGGCAAGGTTCCAGCCAGTCGCGCCGCCCGCCACGGTTGGATCTTCATAAGCATTGTGCGGCAACGCGAAGCCGACGATGTTCATCAACAAAATGCCCGGCAATGCGACGCCGCGTATGACATCGACAGATGAAATACGTTCCGCCGCCGCGACGGGAACAGGCGTACGAGAAATATGTGCGACACCATTCGATGGCGACGCCGTAGAAGTAATTTGAATCAAAAATATTGCTCTCTCTTTTAGACATAAAATAAAATGACTACTTCAAAATACGGCGAGAGAGCGATTTCGGATTGGTTTATTTGCGGTCAAATCATCTGCCTTTATAATGATCAACTACAAAGATTCGTCCATTTTTGGATGTGTCACACCAATACATCGTTTCAGACTGGCACATGCCGATTAGCATTAAACCTTGATTTTAAAGATATTTGTAAATGTAAAAGATTGAAAAAAGACAATTTGTTAAAACCATGAAAAAACTGTCATAGCTGGCACTGCGGTTGCACAGACAGAACCGGATTGTTGTTGATTCTGGTACGAACATATTAAAATAATCAACGACCCGTCCAATGACGAATGACTAAATGACCATTGACCGCAACAGTAATGAAAGTTTTAATGATCGCCCCGCAGCCGTTCTTTCAACCGCGCGGCACCCCATTTAGCGTATTGCACCGGCTCAAAGCGCTATCGCAGCTTGGCTATAAAATCGATTTGGTCACCTATCATCTCGGGCAGGATGTCGATATAGATAACGTGAATATTCATCGCGCCAAACCAATTTCGTGGGTCAAAGAAATTGCAATTGGCCCCTCCAAAACCAAATTGCTTCTCGATATGTATGTCTATCGCCGCGCCGTTGAGCTGCTCAAGCGCCGGCGCTACGATCTCATTCATACTCACGAAGAAGCCGGATTTTTCGGCATTCGTTTGAGCAAAAAATTCGGCGCGCTGCATCTTTATGACATGCACTCCAGCTTGCCGCAGCAATTGTCAAATTTTAAATACAGCAGCGCGAAAGCACTCCTCAATATTTTTGAAAAACTCGAAGCCGCCACGATCAACAGCGCGCAAGCCGTCATCACCATTTGTCCCGAGCTATTCAATTACGTCAAAGCGCGCTTTCCACAAAAATATAACAAGCTCATTGAAAACGTTGCGGACAACGCCATTGTGTTTGGGGAGCCGTCAAATGGCAACGGCAAAATTAGCGCGGCAGAATTGGCGCAACGTTATGGTCTATCCCGCCATCGCAATGACCATAATGACCCAATGACAATCAATGGCAATCACTCCAATGACCCAATGACGATCAATGACAATGACCCAATGACGATTTTATATACCGGAACGTTTGAGCCCTATCAAGGTTTGGATTTGTTGATTGAGTCCAGCCCAGCGGTTTTGTCGCGACATCGCAACGCTTGCTTTCTCGTCGTCGGCGGCAAGCCGGAACAAGTAGCGCAATACAAAGAGAAAACCGGCAAGTTCGGCGTCAATGAAAAATTTATTTTTACCGGCCAGCGTTCGCCGGAAGAAATTCCCGAATTTATGAAATTGGCCGATATGCTGGTATCGCCGCGCGTCGCCGGCAACAATACGCCGCTGAAAATATATTCGTATTTGCGCTCCGGCATTCCCATCGTCGCGACCGATCATCTCACGCACACGCAGGTTTTGAATTCCGAAGTGGCCGTGCTTACGGATTGCACGGCCCCGGCTTTTGCCAACGGCATCCTGCGCGTGCTCGAAGATCGTGCGTATGGTGAGAAGCTGGGGCGCAATGCGCAAGAACTTGCCGCGCGCGAGTACAGTTACGAAGCTTATTTACAAAAAACCAAAGAGATTTATTCGTATTTGGAAAATTTGCTCCAAAACAAAAAAAACTAAATTATTTTGCCAGCTATCATTTTGCCTTTTAAATATCATGTGCGGAATTTGTGGAACATTTCTTTTCTCTCACGAAGCGCAGGTTGATGCGGCCGAAGTTCGACGCATGAACGCGCAAATCATTCATCGCGGCCCCGATGAAGATGGATTTTTTCTGAACGGCCGAATCGGCATGGCGATGCGCCGGCTCAGCGTCGTCGATTTGTCCAGCGGCCAGCAGCCGATCAGCAACGAAGACGGCACGATTTGGATTGTCTACAATGGCGAGATTTACAACTATCCCGATCTCAAACGGGATTTGGAAAATCGCGGCCATCGTTTCAAAACGCGCTCGGACACCGAAGCTATCGTTCATGCTTATGAAGAATACGGCGTCGATTGTCCGACTAAACTCAATGGCATGTTCGCTTTCGCGATTTGGGATGCGCGAAAAGAACGTTTATTTCTGAGCCGTGATCGGCTTGGCAAAAAACCGCTTTATTATTACAAAGACAACGAACGGCTCGTCTTCGGCTCGGAACTGAAAAGTTTATTGCAGGCGAAAAACGTTCCGCGTCAAGTTTCTAAAGAGGCGCTCGATCTGTATTTGACGTTCGAATACGTCCCGGCGCCGCACAGCATTTTCGCCGATATTTTCAAGCTGCCGGCGGCGCATTCGCTCATGATCGACGGTGAAGGCAAAACGGAAATTCGCCAATATTGGGATTTGCATTTTCACGAGAACGGCTATCACCCGCAGGATTTGGAAGAAGGCCTCGTTCATCTTTTGCAGGACGCCGTCAAAATCCGTCTGATGAGCGACGTGCCGCTCGGTGCTTTTCTTTCCGGCGGCATTGATTCGAGCTGCATCGTGGCGTTGATGGCGCAAGCCATGAAAGAGCCGGTGAAAACTTTTTCCATCGGCTTTCAGGAAGGCAGTTATAATGAGCTCAATTACGCTCGTGCTATTGCGAAGCATTTTAAAACCGATCACAAAGAATTTATTTTGCGTCCGAGCGCCCTCGATCTCACCGAAAAATTGGTGAAACACCTCGACGAGCCGTTGGGAGATTTTTCGATTTTCCCAACCTATCTCGTTTCGAAAATGGCGCGCGAGCATGTTACCGTCGTGCTTTCCGGCGACGGCGGCGACGAGCTCTTTGGCGGTTACGACACGTACCTCGCCGATTCGATGTATCGCCGCTATCGCAAAATACCGGCAGCCATCCGCAATCATGTTGTTATGCCGGTAACTAGATGTTTACCACCAGGCGAGAAGAAAAAGGGTTGGCGCAATCGGCTGAAACGTTTTGTCGAAGGCACGCGCTACCCCGAAGATCTTCAGCACGTGCGCTGGATGATGTTTCTCGCCGACGAAGAAAAAGCGCAGCTTTATGGCGAGGCCATGGCGCCCGTGCGTTCCCAATATTTGCCGTATGATTATATTCGGCATTATTTTGCCAATGCTGATTCGCAGGATTACGTCAATCGCCAGCTTTACGTTGACATCAAAACGTATCTCTGCGACGACATCATGGTGAAAGTGGATCGCATGAGCATGGCCGCCTCGTTGGAGGCACGCGCGCCGTTTTTGGATTATCGCGTCGTCGAATATGCCGCCACCATTCCAGGCGCGCTAAAAATTCGCGGCGCCCAAACGAAGTACATTCTCAAAAAAGCCATGGCGCCTTTGCTGCCGCCAGAAATCATCAATCGCGGCAAGGAAGGGTTCAGCATTCCGATTAAAAATTGGCTGCGTGAGGAGTTGCGGCCTATGATGTTGGATATTTTGTCGCCCGCAAGAATGCGGCGTGACGGTTTTTTTAATGCGGATTATGTGCAAAATCTGGTCAACGAACATTTGCAGGGAGTTGAAAATCACAGCCACCGCCTCTGGGCGCTGATGGTTTTCAGCATTTGGCGTGACCGGTATTTAGCTTCAGCGTGATTTGTGTTTGAACCCATGCGCGCTCGTAAGGGACTACGGGCCATTTACGAGGATGACATGTTCAAACGAATGACGCATCTGCGCAACCTGCTTCGCTTTGCCAGGGGGAAACAGGATCCGATCATCGGCCCCGTCAAAGCTGTTTGGGAAGTGGTCAATACGTGCAATGCCAGATGCCGCACCTGCGACCGGTGGAAAGAGAAAACCGATCCGACGATCCTCTCCACCGCCGAAGGAAAAAATTTGATTCGCCAGCTCGCCGACAGCGGCGTTTTGAATTTGACGTTTACCGGCGGCGAGCCTTTGCTGCGCAAAGATATTTATGAGCTGGTGACGTTTGCCAACGGCCAGCGTCTTTCCACTTCGTTGTATACGAACGGCTTGCTGCTCAACATCCGGCGCGCCAAAGAATTGATTGACTCCGGTTTGGATTTGATTTATCTTTCAATCGACGGCAGCACGCCGGCGCTGAATGACGGCTTGCGCGGCATCACCGGCTATTTTGATTTGACCATGAAAGCGCTGGAGAGCCTGAAATCGCTGCGCAGCAACAGCCACCCGAAAATTTTTATCGCCGTCACCATCACCAAAAAGAACGTGCACGATCTCGCGAACCTCGCGCATCTGGTCAAATCAAATGGCCTCGACGGCCTGTCATTGCAATTGGCGCTGCATGCGCCGAAAATCAAGTATTGCCTCGAGGACGATCTCGCTTTTCAGCCGGGTGAAGGCGCCGCGCTGCAAGCCGCCGTCAATCGCGTGCTCGAGCAATATCATCATTATCTGCCGATGAACCGCGAATATTATCGGCACTTCGCAGATTATATCGAGCAGCCGCAAACGCTTTTCGAGCATCTGAACACCGTCGGCTTTGCCACCACCGTCATTGATGCGTGGGGCAATGTTTATCCCGATCCGCTGCAAACCGACAGCATGGGAAATATTCGCTGGCAAACCTTCAAAGAGATTTGGTTCGGCGAGCAAGCCAGCTCGGTTCGCCGGCGTGTCGCCCGGCGCGAGCATCCGCTCAGTTTATTCGATAATTTTATTTCGGTGAATTTTGCCGTAGAGCGCTCCTCGGCGTTGAATTTTCATCGGATTTTGAAACCTATTTTAAATGGCGCGCAGCATTTTTAATCACAGTCGAAATTCGGATACCAAGTTAAAATTTGAAAAAGTAAATTTTCGCATGTCGCAAATAGTCACCTCCAAAAATTTAAAAGAAAAACGCAACGGTAAGCTCGAACTGCCTTCCCTTTCCTCGAATGATCCGCGGCTCGAAGCGATTTGCGAATACTGGAACGCGCATATTCACGATCTCGCCATTGCCAAACATCCGGTCGGCACCAAAGGCTTTTTTGCAGATCTCGATGAATATCGTTTTGATAAATTGCGTTATTTGCCCAACGTCGTCGATTTCAATGCCTATCGGGGCAAAAAAATTCTCGAGATCGGCTGCGGCGTCGGCATTGATTTGATCCGTTTTGCCAAAGGCAGTGCGCATGTCACCGGCGTGGATTTGGCGCAACAATCCATTCAACTGGCTAAAAAAAATTTTGAGCTAAATGGCCTCAAAGCCGATCTGCGCCTCATGAACGGCGAAGCGTTGGAATTTGCCAACAATAGCTTTGATATGGTTTACGCGCACGGCGTGTTGCAATACACCGCCAATGCCGATAAAATGGCGAAAGAAATGTATCGCGTGCTCAAACCCGGCGGCGAAGCCATCGCCATGGTCTATAATCGCAACTCGTGGCTCAATGCGCTTTCGCAGGTGATGAAAGTCGAATTGGAGCACGAAGACGCGCCGGTCTTGAAAAAATATTCAATTGGCGAATTTAAAAGATTACTGTCGCCTTTCTCAACTGTCCGCCTCGTTCCGGAAAGATTTCCGGTCGCCAGCCGCTTGCAGCAGGGATGGAAAGCCATGGCCTTCAACCGGATTTTCGTCCCGGCCTTCAATCTCATCCCGCGATTCATCGTGCGTCCCCTCGGTTGGCATCTCATGGCGTTTTGTCGGAAATAAAATATGGCGAAGTCGGACTTGCGCTCGACGATTTTCTAAATTCGAAAAATCTTTGTGCGCAAGTCCGACTTCACTTGTGTCACAGATATAAAATAAAATGCCTCGAACCGTCTTAGTTACCGGCGCCAACGGCTTCACCGGTAGCTATGTTTGTAAACACCTCGTCCAGCGCGGTCATAACGTGCTCGCGCTGGTGCGCAAAACCAGTAAGCTGGATTTGCTGAAAAATATCGATGTCGAATTAGTTTACGGTGATTTGGCCAACGGCACGACTGCAGATACATTGGCGGAAAGTCTCAAAGGTGTTGACGTTGTTTATCATATCGCGGCGGTGTATCGCACCGAAGGCGTGCCCAAAAAATATTTTTGGGATGTGCATGTCGAAGGAACGCACCATCTTCTGGAAGCGGCGCGCATGGCGAATGTCTCGCGTTTCGTGCATTGCAGCACCGTCGGCGTGCAGGGCGAAATCAAAAATCCGCCGGCCACCGAAGACGCGCCGTATGCTCCCGGCGATGTTTATCAAGAAAGCAAAGTGGACGGGGAGAAATTGGCCCGGCGATTTTTTCAAGAGCACAATTTTCCCGGCGTCGTCGTGCGTCCCGTCGGTATTTACGGCCCCGGCGACACACGTTTTTTAAAACTTTTCAAATTTATTTACAATGGCAAGTTCCGCATGTTGGGCAGCGGCAAAGTGCTCTATCACATGACGCATGTCGATGATCTGGCCCGCGGCATTTTGCTCGCCGGTGAAAAAAAAGAGGCCCTCGGTGAAGTTTTTACCATCGGCGGCAATGGCTATTTGACATTGGCCGAGTTAGTCGAGCGCGTCGCGCGAGCATTGAATGTGCCCGTCCCGCGCAAAAGTTTTCCCGTTTGGCCGGTGTGGTTTGCCGGATTGCTTTGCGAAATCGCCTGCCGTCCATTCGGCATCGAGCCTCCACTTTATCGCCGGCGCGTCGAATTTTTCATCAAAGACCGCGCCTTTGATATTTCGAAAGCCCAACGTCTGCTCGGTTACCAGCCGCAAGTTGATCTCGACGCCGGCCTGCGCCAAACCGGAGAATGGTATCGCGCCCAAAATCTATTGTAGTCCCGACCCCTTGTGGGTCGCTTTTGAAGAGCGAAGGATCGCCATTGAATAAAACCAATAATAAAACTTCATCTCACAACAGCGTCGAAATCCAAAAAGAATTATTCGACGCGAAAAAGTCGAAGCTGGCAAAATACAAAGAATTGATTCTCGGCGACAGCAATGCGTGGTTTTTAATTAAATATGAATTCATTACGACATTCGTAAGTTGGCTGCCCGGCGCCCTCGGCTTGGTTTTACGCAGCAAGCTTTATCCGCTTTTAATCGGTCGCATTGGTCGCAATGTAACGTTTGGCGTCAACGTCGTGCTGCGCCATCCGCGCAAAATTCGCCTCGGCGATAATGTCGTGATTGACGACAATGTCGTGCTCGATGCGAAAGGTGAGAATAATAACGGCATCATCATTGGCAACGGCGTCTTTATCGGACGCAACACGATTTTGAGCTGCAAAAACGGCGACATCATCATTGACGACAACGCCAATTTCGGCTTCAATTGCGAAGTTTATTCCGCCAGTCGCGTGCGCGTCGGCAAAAATGTTTTGCTCGCCGCTTATGTTTATCTCGTCGGCGGCACGCATCATTTTGGTCGCACCGACATTCCGATTCTTTTTCAAGAGCGTTCGAGTCAAGGCATCGAAGTCGGCGACAACGCGTGGCTCGGCGCGCATGCCGTCGTTTTTGACGGCGTTGAAATCGGCAAAGAATGCATCATCGGCGCCGGCGCCGTCGTTAATAAAGATGTGCCGGATTGGAAAATCGCCGTCGGCGTCCCCGCAAAAATCGTTCAAGATCGCCGCGACGCAACCCCGGCGGCTCATTTGATAAATGTGTAAAATATTCGTTGGGTAATTGTTTTGATTGAGGCTGGTCTGCTAAATCGTATGAGCAGCAAACACAAGATCCTCCACGTCATCGACAAGCTCAGCATGGATGGCGTCAATCCGAGCAGCGTCGCGTTGTGTTTCATCGAATGGATCAAACACCGCGACGCGCGACGTTTCGAAGTGATGGTCGCCTCGTTGCGTTCGCGTGATGCCGCCAGCCAACGCCTTGAAGCCAACGGTGTGAAAATGTTTTATATCGACAAAGGCAAATACTCGTTTGCCAACGTCGGGGCATTGACGAATATCGTTCGTGATGAAAAAATTGACCTGCTGCACTTACACGGCTACAGCGCCGCCAACTTTGGCCGCCTCGCGGCTCGCAAATGCGGCATTCCAAATGTCATGCACGAATGGGCCGTGCTCAAAACATTGCCGCATCAATTCGTGATGGATCGGATGTTGAGCGCCAAAACCGATATCGCCGTCGGCGTCAGCGAAAGCGTAAAAGAATTTTTGATTCAAGGCCGTTCCGTGCCGCTCGGAAAAACCCGCGTGGTTTGGAACGGCGTCAATTTAAATAATTTTAAAACCGCAGAGCCGGATAAAGTTCAAGCGTTCCGCGAGAAATTTGGCATCACGCCGCAACAAAAAATTGTCGGCACCGTCACGCGGCTGCGCGAGGAAAAAGGCAATCGCTATTTCATCGAAGCCGCCCCGCAAGTGTTGCAGGAATTTCCCGATGCGCGTTTCGTTATCGTCGGTGACGGCCCATTGCGTGATGAGCTCGAAGCGTTGGCAAAAAAATTAAATCTCAACGGCAAATTGCACTTCGCCGGTTTTGTCTCCGAAGTTGCCGTTGCGCTCGCCGCGATGGATATTTATGTGATGGCCTCGCTCATGGAAGGTTTTCCCTTCGCGCTCGCCGAAGCGATGGCCGCCGCTAAAACTGTCGTCGCCACCAATGTCGGCGGCATGAAAGAAATGGTTCAACAAGATCAAAACGGCTTACTCGTGCCACCCGCCGATAGTTCAACAATGGCTGCCGCTCTCGTGCGTCTGCTTAAAAATCCAGCGCTGAGTCAAAACTTGAGCAACGCCGCGCGCCAACGCAGTCAGGAGTTTAGCGTCGAGCGTAACGTACAAGCCTTAGAATCGATTTACTCGGAGTTACTTTCAAGCAGAAATGGGCACGCGTGATTAAAAGATAAACTTATCAGTTGGGCTTAGTCTATCCACTGGTGAAAAATCTATCAACGCGTTATCGTGTTCAAAAAGGTATTACAGGGATGTTTACAACATTACTCAACAAACTCCGCTGGAGTTATCGCAAAAACGTGCCGGATATTTTAGCGCTGCTGCGCCGCCATTATCCGAACTTCATGTTCAGCCCCAATCCGAAACCGCTGCAGAATGAAATTCCCGTTTTTACCTTTCATTCAGTTGAACCGGTTTCATTCGAAGCCAAACTAAAATTTCTTTCACAAAATGGCTATCGAACTTTGAATGCCGAAGAATTTCGCGCCGCCATCGCCGGCGAGAGCGATATTCCGCAAAAAAGTATTTTGCTAACTTTTGATGACGGCACGGCAACATTGTGGACAGTGGCTTATCCGTTGTTGCGCAAATACGGTTTTCGCGCCGTAAGCTTCATCATTCCCGGCTGCATCCCGGAACGCGCGCCGGAAACGCCGACGTTTGTGGATTACGAAAAGAATCGCGCCACTGCGGACGCCCTTCTCGCCCGCGAGCGCAATCATTTCTCATTATGTTCTTGGCAGGAAATTGAGGAAATGCACAATAGCAGCGTGATCGATTTTCAATGCCACACCATGCATCATCATATGGTGTGTGTGTCGCCGCAGCTTGTCGATTTCATTCACCCGCATTACGATTTTTATTTTTTCGCCAACATCAACGTGCCGGTCTATCGCGAGCATGGCAAATTGAATTACGCCCGCCAGGTGCCATGGGGCACGCCGGTGTATCGCGCCGAGCCGCGCATGGCCGGCAAGCCGCAATATTTTGACGAAGAAGCCGCGCGGCAAGCCTGCATCGAACATGCCGGCAAAAAAGGCGGCGAGAA
>Ga0247727_10006916_pt1 | contig 21970 bp, 19 predicted proteins | sample WisWelCaveWW1625_FD_202498 | JGI IMG/M metagenome (GOLD analysis project Ga0247727, IMG submission 202498) | Biofilm microbial communities from Wishing Well Cave, Virginia, United States - WW16-25 | ecosystem: Environmental > Aquatic > Deep subsurface > Groundwater > Cave microbial mat | place...
GAAGGCCGACAGACCCTCGTCGTCCGGTCCGCGATGCGCCTGCGCGTCGATCATGGCGCGCACCGCGCGCGCGACGCGACCGACGTCGATCGGACCCACGACCGCTGCGATTCCGCACATCCCGTCACCCGGCCGCGCGCGGTGCGCGGCCGACGATCGCCATGCCTCTCGCGGGCGTCCGACGGACGTCTTCCATCCCGGCGTCATGGAGAGCGCGGATCACTTCCCCTTCCGACTGGCACAGCTCATAGGCGGGCGAATACCAGTCGAGCGTGTCGAGCAGCGTCCACTCCCACTGCGCGGCGAGCGAGAGTCCGTCGAGATGACGCCCGGCGACGGGCAAGAGCGAAGCCGCGCGGCGCAGGCCCGGCACGCTCGACATCGCGAGGCTGAGCGGGAAGAACGCGCCGGTCAGCCCGAGGCTCAGCGCGTAGTTGAAGCGGGGCGAGAGATGTCGCGTGGCGAGCCGCAGGGCGTTCTTGACGTGCAAATAGCTCGTCCACCGCTCCTCGTAGATCCAGTACGCGATCTGCCCCGCCGGTTCGAGCAATTCGGGCAGGAGGCGCATGATCCGCCCCGGGTCGGGTGTGTGCTGGATCACGCCGAGCGAGAAGACGTTGCCGAACGTCGAGGGCCCGAACGGCAGCCGCAGAAGGGACGCCTGCAAAACCTCGCCGTCGTAACCGAGTTCGCGAAGGTTCTGCGCGCAGGCCTCCGCCGATCCGGCGGCCATGTCGACGGCCACGACGCGCGCACCCCAGCGGGCGGCGACCGCAGCGAAGCGGCCCGACCCGCAGCCGCCATCGAGCACGAGCCGCCCGGCGAGGTCGCCCGCGGACCAGCCCGTCTCGTTTTCGAATCGGCGTTCGGACTCCTTGGTCCCGTTGAACTCGTCTATCTGGGTCCGGCGAAAGCGCTGCCACTGCACCCCGAAGCTTTGGGCGTAGTCCTCTTCGGACGACACGAACCGCGGGATTCCCCGGACGATGGGCCACCCCGCCGCGCAACTCGCGCAGGTGAGGCGGCCCGACACGACCCGATCGCCGGCCGACACCTCGGAGGCGAGCGCGAGCCGACCCCGGCATTCGGGGCAACGGAGGGTATCCACGAAACCTGCACGCATGGATCAAACTCTCCTGAAGGCGAACACGGGGCCGTACGACTCGACCTGCCGGAATCCGAGGCGTCGCAGGCCAGCGAGCATGTCCTCGACGGAGACCGGTCGTCCCTCGAAGGTCGTCGGGTGCAGCTCGATCAGGACCTGCTTGCACTTCGCCAGCGAATCGCCATCGCGCTGCAGCATCCCCGCCTCTGCTCCCTCAATGTCGCTGACCAGGACGAACTCGTCCATCCCGTGGTCGGCCAGCACGCGACCGAGGGTCGTCGCCGGCACCCGGACCGACGGGCGTGTCTCTGCTCCGGTAGCGAGCGCGCTGTCGATGTTCGCCTCGCCGAGCGCGAGTGTCGTTTGGGGGCCGTCGGCCGAGTAGTCGATCGCTGCGCTCACGACGGTCAGCAACGCATCCGGCGCATTGGCAAGGACGTTCCTGCGGATCACCTCGCCGAGACGCGGGTTCGGCTCGACGGTGACGAGCCGCCTCCCCCGCTGCAGCCGGCGGGCGATCTGCGAGGAGACGACACCGAGGCAGCCGCCGAGCTCGACGACGTCGAGGTCGGTGCGCAGGAGGCGCTGCACGAATCGGATCTCCGCGCTCTCGTACAGGCGGAAGAGGAGCATTGCCTTGACGGCGGGCGCAATGCCGCCGTCTCGCGTATCGATCACGCAGCCGCGGATCGGGATCCGATCACGCAGGACTGCGCCTACGACGCGTCCGACGGCGGGCCGGGAGAGCAGCTCCGCGACGCGCACCTTCAGCGCCATCACGAGGGACATGCCCCGGCCTCCAGCCCCTTCTCGGCGGCGAACTCGGCACGGTGGACGAACTCGGTCCCCCGCAGGATGCCGTCGCAGATCGTATCGAGTCCGGTGTCGCGGCCCACGGCGAGGTCGTCCTGGGACCCGATCGGAAACTCGAACCCAGGCTCGCCGCCCGTGACCCGCGTGAGCTCGATGGGGATCATCCGTCGGAAGAAGAAATGATAGGCGTACTTGCGCGCTCGTCGCACGCGCTCCTCGTCCAGCGGCCGTCCGAGCGGTAGTCCCTCCAGCAGCCGGAAATAGTCCTCGCGGGACGTCGCGTCGAGCGTGATGCCCTTGCCCCTGATCCAGGCCTCGCCGGCGACGAGGACGGGAATCCCGAGGGAGGTCAGCTCGACTCCCGTCTTGGTCCCGTAGATGAGCACGGAGTCACACTTCAGCATCGCGACGTACGTGCTGATTCGACTTTCGGGCGGGATCACGAAGACGTTGGGCGGGAGCGTCGGGAACACCTTGCGGATCTCGTCGACGATGGGCTGCAGCGACGGGATCCGGCCCGTGATCTCCGCGGGATGGACTCGAATCAGCAGCTGCAGGTCCGGACGCGTCGCGAAATACGCGATGGTCTCGAGCGTCCAGTCGAGCATGCTGGGGAACGCGTTCGCGGGATAGTGCAGCTGCGCGTCCCACATCACGTTCGTCAGCATGCCGATGCAGGGCTTGGAGAAGTCGACACCGATCTCTTTCGCGATCTCGTCGAGCTCGAACTGCGGCTGACGATGGAAGGTGATCCAGTCGTTCGACCCCTTCCAGCGGCTCTTGAGGTAGTCGAGCAGCGCCGTCTCCGTTTCCCGCGTCCAGGGAAGGTCCTCCCAGGTCGATGTCGGTTCCGTCATGAGCGTGTGGTGGTACGTGTCACCGTGGCTGAAGATGAACGACTTCTTTCGGTACGCGGTGTGCCAGTTGACCACACGGACGCCGCTGCGCCGCGCGACCTCGCCGACGAGTCCCTGTGGAACGTAGATGCCGTGGTGGAAGACGGCCACGTCGTACCGCTTCGCGGAGAGGAGCGCCTGCATCGCGAAGGTCGTGAGAAGGGCCGCTTCGAGGTAGCGCCGGACGACGCGCTCCGCATGCTGCTGTGTCTCGAGGGTGGCGCGAGCGTAGAAACGGAGCGCCCCGGCCACCGCGTGCTCTCCGACCGCGAGCCCGTCGAGCTTGAAATCCCGGATCTCGTCGTACGGCACCGACGCGGCGATCCGTGCGGCCTCGCGACGCTCGTCGGGTGTCAGATGCTCGCCGTAGCTGCGGACGGCCACGCCCAGGCGCCGGTACATCGCGAGGCCCGGGAAGTAGCACGCACGGCAATGCAGCGAACTCGGTCCGCCCTCTGCGAACGCTGCCTCGTCGGGGTACCAGTCCTGCGTGCAGAGCTGGCACGCGGGCAGGAGCCGATCGCACAGGAGGACGTCGACCGCCGCGCCACGCACCGTGAGCGCCGCGGCCAGCAGGCTCTCCATTCGCGAGCCACCGATGTACCCGCCCATGCTGGTCGCGACCAGCACTCGCCGATCCGAGCCGGCAGCGCGGGCGACCGTCTCCATCCAAGCCGGGTCGCGGGCCAGGCCTTCCCACTTCGGCTGGCCGGTCCGGAGTCGGACCTGGCGAACGAGCCCCCGCGCGACGGGGCTCGCCTTCAGAGCTTCTCGCAGGTCGTTGGTCCAGGAGGCCAGCAGGCGGTTCAAGGCAGTCACCCCGCGACCGGGAAAGGCGCCGTGTCGACGCGCGGTAGCCTGGCCTCGCCGCGCGCGACGAGTTCCTCGGCGAGGCGCCAGTCCAGGAGGTCATTGACGTCGAGGCCCTCCCACCCTTCGGTCTTGAACGGCACGACGACCGTTCCCGCGATCGTGCGGCCCTCCGTCACGACGCGCGTCCAGCCGATCTCGAGGCTGGCGTTCTGTTCCCAGATCTCGGGGAGCGCCGCGTAGGGCGTGCTGTGCCAGGGCTGAGCACCGCCGAACGGAAGCAGCGGGACCATCCGGCGACCTTGAATGATCCACATCTTGCCAGGATGCGCGCGGCACCGTTCGATCGCGCGCAGCGAGTCGGCGCCCTCCTCGGCTAGGAACTCGCGCCAAGCGCGAACGATCGTCTCCGGCTGGCGGAACGGGCTCGTCGGTCGAAGGATGCTGAAGCAGTCGAAGGACCGCCCATCGGCCCTCAGACTCTGGAGCGCGTGCTCGATCCACTCGATGTCGGGGGATTTCTCCCCGGCGATGTCGGCTGGCCGGAGAAACGGCACCTCGGCGCCGTGGTGGCGCGCGATCTCGGCGTAGCGCTCGGAGTCGGTCGAGACGACGACCGCTTGAAACACCCCGCTCTCGCGCGCCGCCGCGATCGTGTAGGCGATCAGCGGGTGGCCACCGAGGCTGCGCACGTTCTTGTGCGGAACGCGAACCGAACCCGATCGGGCCGGGACGAGCGCAACCACGGACGGCGTCACACTTGCTCCGGATCCACGTTGAGGTAGACGTCCTTGAGCGACGAGTACACGTCGAGGGCTTCGGTCCCGGGCTCTCGCGTCCCGTTGCCCGACTGCTTGACGCCGCCGAAGGGCATGTGCGGCTCGCTTCCGAAGGTTCCGCCGTTGACGACGGCAACCCCTGCCTGGACACGGTCCACGAACTCGAGCGCGCGGTGCAGGCTCCGCGTGTGGATGCAAGCGGTGAGCCCGTACGGCGAGTCGTTCGCGAGCGCGAGCGCCTCGACGAAGCCGCCCACGCGGTACAGACATGCGATCGGCCCGAACAGCTCCGTCGTCGAGATCTCCGCGCGCCGATCCGCCCCTTCGACGAGTGTCGGCGCCATGTAGAAGCCGCTCGAATGTGCCGCGTCCGTCAGGCGCTGTCCCCCGCACAGGACGCGGGCGCCTGCCGCGCCGGCCCGCTCGACGCGTGCGAGCATGGCGGCGAGCTGCCTCTCGTTGATGACGGGGCCCAGGTCGTCGTCGTCTGCCGTTCCGACGCGAAGTGCGCGCGTGCGCTCGAGCAGCCGATCGCGGAACTCTTCGTACACGGCGTCGAAGACGATGAGGCGGCTTCCCGCCGCGCACCGCTGCCCCGCGTTGCTGAAGGCGGACAAGAGCGCCCACCGGACCGCGAGATCGAGGTCCGCGTCGTCGCAGACGACGAACGGGTTCTTCCCGCCAAGTTCGAGCGAGACACGCGCGATCCGTTCGCCCGCGACCGCGGCGATCCGGCGCCCGACTCCGGTCGAGCCGGTGAAGCTGACGACGTCGACCCCGGGATCCGCGACGAGTGGTCCGCCCGCCTCCTCGCCGAGCCCCTGCAGGATCTGCAGGACGCCCGCGGGCAGCCCCGCGTCCTGCGCGATGCGGCCCAAGAGCCATCCCGTCGCGGGGGCGTCCTCCGGCGGCTTGAGCACCGCCGTGTTCCCGCAGACGAGCGCCGGAAACGCCTTCCACGCGACGTTCGCGATGGGCGTGTTCGCCGCGACGACGAGGCCCGCCACGCCGATCGGGCAACGAACCGTCATCGCGTACCGGTTCGGAACACCGCTCGTCGTCGTGCGGCCGTAGAGGCGCTGTCCCTCGCCAGCCATGAAGAGCCCGAGTGCGATCGCGCCGTCGGTCTCACCGAGCGCGAGCTTCGAAGACTTGCCCGTCTCCGCCGCGACCGTGGCCGCGACCTCCTCTCGCCGCGCGCGCAACCCCATCGCGACCTCGTGGAGGATCTCGCCGCGCCGAACGCCGGGCAACGCCGCCCAACCGGGCTGCGCGCGCCGCGCGCCTTCCACTGCGAGCCGGACGTCCGCGGCGCGCGAACGCGCGGCCCGGCACAGGAGCGAACCTCTCGCAGGATCGAGCTTGGCGAACCACTCGCCCGCAGCGGCGGGACGCTCGGCGCCGTCGATCCAGTTCGGGATGCGATCCGGGATCACCACGCCGTGAACCCGCCGTCGACGACGAGGTTCGCTCCCGTGACGTAGGACGCTGCGTCCGAGACGAGGAAGAGCAGCGGCCCCACGGTGTCCTCCTCGCGCGCCAGGCGCCCGAGCGGGACGCGAGCGCAGTAGGCCTTCTGGAACTCCTCGTCCTGCCCGGCAAGGACACCGCCGAAGGTCAGCGCGTTCACGCGCACGCCGCTCGGCGCAAAGTACGTCGCGAGATAGCGAGTCATGCCGACGAGCGCGGCCTTCGAGGCCGTGTAGGCTATCGGCTTGAAGAAAGCCGCGCCCGCGCGCCGGCGGTGCTCGTAGAAGCGCTGGTCCGGGGAGACCAAGCCGTAGATCGAGCCGATGTTGACGATGGAACCCCCGCCCGCACGCGCCATGGCTCCGCCGAAAACCTGGCAGCAAAGCATGGGACCCGTCGCGTTGACGGACATCACCCGCTCCCAGCTCGTCTCGGGGTAGGTCTCGAACGGACCGTTCTCCTCTGCCGGTGCATCGGGAGGCGCGTCGATGCCGGCGTTGTTGACGAGCGCCTGCGGCGCTCCCCATTCCGACTCGATGCGTCGGAGCGCAGCTTCGAGTGACGCGCGATCCGTCACGTCCGCCCGGACGTCGAGCACACCGGACGCCGGCTCGCCAGAAACGAGGTCGAGCGCGGCCACCCGCGCACCGCGCTCGGTGAGCGCTTGCGTGAAGCGGCGCCCGAGACGCCCGCGCGCGCCTGTCACGACGACGATCCGGCCCCCGATATCGAACGGGTCACTCAAGACGGCCCCTGAAGGATCTGTTCGAAAAGATCGCAGACCTCGCGGACGGCGCCCCTGCCTCCGGGCGTTCGGGTCCGGTATGCGGCGAGGCTGGCGACGTCCGGATGCGCGTCGGCGACCACGATTGGCAGTCCAACGGCCTCGAGGCAGGTCCGATCGTTGACGTCGTTGCCGACGTAGGCGATCGCATCGAGGCCGACGCCTGCCTCGAGCGCGAGCGCCTCGAGTACGCCGAGCTTGTCTTCCAGCCCTTGCTGGCACCGGACGCGAAGCTTCGTCGCGCGCTGTGCGACGACGGGGTTCGGCTCGGTCGACAGGATCACGATGCCGATACCGGCGCGTTCGAGCTTTCGCAGCCCGATGCCGTCCCCCCGCCAGCACCGCACGGACTCGCGGCCGTCGTCGGAGACGAGGACGGTATTGTCCGTGAACACCCCGTCGAAGTCGAAGGCCACCAGACGGACGCGATGCACCCGCTCACGAAGTTCGGCATCGGAGACCGGACCAAAGCTCACTGCGCCGCGAGGTCCTCGAACGTGATGTTGTCGTCCTCGGAGAGCGCCCGGGTGAGGCGCCGCCCGACGACGCGATCGAATTCGTACGGCGGCAGGCCATCGTTCGGCGACTTGATCGCGACGTCGGCGGCGGCGAGCACGTGGCCGGCCGGAAGATCGCGCGCCGCAACGAGCTTCTTCGCCATCTTGAGCATCCCCTTCGCCTCGCTCGGGAAAGGCCTCTTCACGCCGTCGCCGAGGGCGATCCGCGCGCGCTTGAGGTCGCGCACGAGTTTACGAAGGCCCACAGGCTCCAGCGAGAAGGCGTGGTCGGTCCCCTTCCACGCGCGGTTGAGCGTGAAGTGCTTCTCGAAGACGCGGGCGCCAAGCGTCCACGCGACCATCGCCATCGCAATGCCGTTCTGGTGGTCGGACAGCCCCACGACCGCTTCGGGGAACCGCTCGCGGAAAGAGGAGATGACCCGCAGGTTCATCTCCTCCGCCTCCACCGGATATGCGGCGGTGCACTGGAGCAGACAGAGTCGCGGGTTGATGGGCATGATCGCGTCGTACGCTCGTTGGGCGTCCTCCAGGCTTCCGCCTCCGGTGGACACGACCATCGGTTTGCCGAACGCCGCCACGTATTTGAGCAGCGGTATATTGCGCAGGTCACCGGAGGCGATCTTGAACGCCGGCATCTCGAGCGCTTCCAGGAAGTCCGCGCTCTTGTGATCGAATGCCGTCGCGAACATCGTGAGCCCCAGCTCCGCCGCGAGCTTCTTGAGCTCGACGTACTCGTCTCTTCCGAACTCGAGCGCCTCCCGGTGCGCGCCGTACGTCGTCCCGAACGCATTTTCGGAGTCGTAGTGCGAGTCGTAGAGCTTCTTCGTGAAGAGGGAGCGGTTGTCCCGCTTCTGGAGCTTGACCGCGCTCGCGCCGCACTCCTTCGCCGCCTGGAAGAGGTCGCGGGCCTTCTTCATGTCCCCCTGGTGGTTGTGTCCGATCTCGGCGATCACGTATGCGTCGCGATCGTCTCCGATCCGGGTCGTCCCAATCGAGAGTTCGCGGCTCATGTTCTCCTCGCTCCGCGGAGCATCACTCCGTCGTGTGCTTCGTTAGTAGGTATTGGCCCGTGGGAAGTTCGATCGCGAAATATGGCTTGCCCGACGCCACGAACTCGTCGACCGCCCGCCGGACACCAACGCAGGACGTGAATCCGTAGTCGTCCACGACCATCGCACCTCCCACGACGAGACGTTCGTCGAAGAAATCGAGCGCGAAGCGGGTCGGCTCGAAGATGTCCATGTCGAGGTGGGCGAAGTGAAACGCGCGGGACTTCACCAGTTCGCAGGTCTCCTGGAAGCGCCCGGCGTAGCAGGTGACGTTCTCGAACTCCCTCAGGTAGGCCCGCACCGAGCCTAGACTGGTCTCCCCGAACAGGCCGGGACGCTGCACCGTGTCGACCGCGGGCTGGATGTCGCGCGGGTCGTGCCCTTCGAAGGTGTCGAAACAATGTAGGGAAACCCCCTCGAGACCCAGGGCCTTCGCCGCGCTCGCGAGGAACCAGCTCGTGCCGCCCTGGAAGACGCCGATCTCGCCGAGATCGATGTGCGATCGACGCCGGTCCGCAAGTTGCCGGACATGGGCCAGCGCCTGGTACAGGACATAGAGTCGGTCGTAGTAGAGTTGCGAACGACCGTCTTGGATCACTTTCGCGGCGAGTTCTCCGAAGCCTGGGAGAGTCCGGATGTCCACCTGCTTGTGCGCAGACCTCCCGTGGTGGTCGGGCACCCAGTGGTAGCCGGACACGTCGCGGAGGCCAGCTTGCAATCGCGCGACCGCGCTCCGAACGACGCGACGAGCAAGACCCGCCGCATTCATCCCAGGTTGCCCAGGGCTTCACCCGATCCGATCGCAATGAACGGCTCCATACTCATCTCCGCTGTTCCAAGGTCACCCGCGCAATCTCCTTCGCGACGTGCGCGCGGCCGCGCTCGTTGAGATGTTCGGTCGGATCGTGGTCGGAGAAAAAATTGCCGATGTCGAGAGAAAGGCTCCAGTCTTCGAGACGCATGCCAGGCAGTGCGAGCTGCCGCAGCCGATCCACAACCACTCCGGCGTTGCGGCGTACGGCCGTGCCGAATCCAGGGCCGACCCATCGGGCGCCTGCCTCGTGGTTGACAGGCAGAATGTAGAGTAGCGGCTGTACGCCCAGGGAAGCCAGCAGCGACCCGCCCTCAGCAAGGAGTTGGAGCTTTCGGTGGGTCGGCTCGATGGGCTGCATCTGGAAGTACACGAAGAGGTCTCGCCAGCGCTGCTCTCGTCCCTCGCGGCCCGTCGGCTGAGCCCGGACAATCATCTCCATGTCCGCCACCGTACGCGCCACACCCCCGGGGTACACGACCGGCGATCTGAGAAACTCCCCACGCGTGGGCCCGACGTCGGCGCCCTGAAACGGACCGGCCGCCCGCCGGCGAGCGGCCAGCCACCGCGAGTAGGTGGCTACATGATCGCCGCAAGCGAGCGCGGGGTCTTTGTCCCATTGAGGGGAGAAGCTGCGAAGGTTGATCGGGACGACGACCTGTCGCGGTCTGCACGACAGTGCTTCCAGGACCCGGGAGAGAGCCAAGTAGACTCCGGCGTGGTACGCCGAGTGGCAGATCCACGCGACCGTGGCTTGGCCTTCGAGGGAGTCGGCGACCATCCGCCCAATCGGCCGCAAGTCGCTGTCATCGCGCGAGGTGCGCTCGTGGACCGAGTCGCCAAAGAGCAGCACCTCCGGTGGCGTCGCGCCCTCGCCAAACAGCCCGACCATCTCCCGAAGCTGGGCCTCCCCTGCGGCGCGTGCTGACAACACTCTGCGTAGCCGCCCCGCGATCCGCTGCAGCAGCCCGTGGGGCGCCGTTCCTTCGACTGTCATGCCGTCGAAGCCTTACTCACCCGGTGCCCTGTTCGGACAGCCTGCTCCAGGACGGTTTCGATCGGAGCACCGCGGTGTATGCCTCGGAGCAGCGGACAAGCGCATGGTGCCGATCATTGGGAATCTTCACTCGGCTGCTCCTTCAGCGCCGTCGAATCGGGTCTGCCACTCCAAGAGCGGGCGCAAGATGCCCCCGAAACCCTCGGCGTAGTCGCCGCGTGCCGAACCTCCGGTCATCGGGTCGAAGACCTGGAATGCCAAGAGGTCCTCGATCTTGCAAAGATGCGACTTGCGACCCCTCGACGCGAAAACGGAAAGGTTGACCGTGTACTCGCCCTCCGTGAGCAGGTTGCCGGGGACCCTGACCGTCGATCTGTAGCTACCGACTCCCTCGCGGATTTGTTCGGTTCGCTCCATCGTCACGAACGCGCAGGTGCCGCGGGTATGGAAGCTTACCGCGCACCGGAACTTCAGCCCCGGCCGAGTGACGCGATAGCGGATCCGAAGGTCGAGCGGTTGCTCGATTGCCGCGACGCTCATCGGCACGCCGCCCTCGTCCGTGAGGCCAAGCGAGAGGAGCTCGAAACCGTCGGAGCCGGGGCGAGTCTTCGGGTCCTGCCATTCGGCCGAAGCCGAGCCACCCAGCGCCGAGCTCACGTACTCGCTGACCGCATCGACCGCCTTTGCATCCCGGACCACTCGCCCGTCGCGAAGTAGGATCGCGCGCGAGCAGAGTTTCGTGATGGCGGACATGTTGTGCGAGACGAAAAGCACGGTCCGGCCCGCATGGCTCACGTCGTGCATCTTCGCTAGGCATTTCCGTTGGAACTGGAGGTCACCGACCGCGAGGACTTCGTCCACGAAGAGTGTCTCGGGCTCGAGGTGCGCGGCGACCGCGAAGGCCAAGCGGACGTACATCCCGCTCGAGTAGTGCTTCACCGGCGTGTCGATGAAGCGCTCCACCTCCGCAAATGCCACGATCTCGTCGAATTTCCTCCTCACTTCCGTGCGCGGCATGCCGAGGATTGCGCCGTTGAGAAAGACGTTCTCCCGGCCGGTCAGCTCCGGATGGAAACCGGTTCCCACCTCGAGCAACGAAGCCACCCGGCCGCGGACGACTGCGCGTCCCTCAGTCGGTTCCGTGACCCGGGACAGTACCTTGAGCAAGGTGCTCTTCCCGGCTCCGTTGCGGCCGATGATGCCCACGACTTCTCCCTCGCGAACGTCGAACGACACGTCGCGAAGCGCCCAGAGCGTGTCTTCCGGTCTCCGAGCTCGTCTCTTCTTGCGGAAGAGATCCAGAGGTGCGCGGAACGCGCCCGCCAGGACGTCGCGGAAGGCCCGGTACTTCTCCCGGGATCCAAGCCGGTAGCGCTTCGAGATGGATTCGACTCTGAGGGCGAAGTCGCTCACGGCCTCACGTACTCGGCACGCGCAGCGGCCAGGGTGGTCGGGCACGCCGTGGTGGTCATAGCTTGTCGACGAGGGTGCGCTCGACACGCCGGAAGTAGGCGAGTCCGCCCACGAGGAGGACGGCGACCACGCCCGCCGAGACCGCCATCATGCCGAAGTGCGGCGCGCGCGTTCCGAGTAGGGCCCAACGGAAACCTTCCACGACACTCGCCATGGGGTTCAGCCCGTAGAGGGTCCGCCAGCGCTCGGGCACGATGGAGCTGGGGTAGACGACCGGCGTCGCGAACATCCAGACCTGGGTCAAAAAGGGAAGGGTGTACCGGACGTCTCGGAACTCGACGTCGAGCGCGGAGAGCCAGAAACCAACAGCGAACGCCGTCGCGATTGCAAGGACGATGAAGCCCGGCACCGCGACGAGCGCGATGGAGGGCACGACGCCGTACGCGACGACGAGCCCGACGAGGATCACGAGGGAGATCGCGAGATCGGGCAGACCCGCCAGCACGACGGCTGCCGGCACGAGGATGCGGGGGAAGTAGACCTTCGTAACGAGGCGATCGTTGACCACCAGGCTCGTGCTCGCCTCGGTCAGCGACCGCGCGAAGAAGAGCCATGGGATGAGACCGCAGAAAGCGAACGCGGGGTACGGAACACCCTCGGAGGGCATCCGCGCGAGCCGTCCGAAGATGAGGCTGAAGATGATCACGGCGCAGACCGGCTGGAGCACCGCCCATGCGACGCCGATCGCGGTCTGCTTGTAGCGGACCTTGATGTCTCTCCAGATGAAGACCCAGAGGAGCTCCCGGAACGCCCAAATCTCGCGCAGGTCGAAGGCGGCGAACCCCCCGGTGGGGCGGATGACGAAGGTCGGAGGCTCCTTCGGCTGCCGGTAGGCTCCGCCCGCTTCGGTCACAGGCAGCGCCTCGCCGACCTCGCCCACACCGGTCTTCTCGCTCGCCGCCAACTTCCTGGACTCGTGCCGCCTCCGTTCGGACAACCGGACAGCAATCCGCAAGGCTTCCCTGGGGATAGCGCCCGGAGGGCCGGACCGAGACGTGCATTCCTATACCACGTCTGCACTGCGCGCAACTCGCCGGAGCGCAGAGGTCACATGATCAGACAGGGGCTTGGTCGCGGGGGGTCCCGACACCGTTCAGGACAGCGCGAACGGGCCGTCGGCGCGTCCCGCTAAGGAGGTAGCCGTACCCCGGCGGCGCCGTATAGGATCCGGCCGAGGTGCTCTCTTCGATCACAGACGAGGCCCCGGTGCGACAGACCGGGCCAGGGCTCGGGATCAAGCGCGCGATCGACATCGTGGTGGCCGGCACCGCCTTGGTCGCGACGGCGCCGATTCTGATCAGCGCCGCTCTTGCCATCCGCGCCTTCAATGGCACGCCCGTTCTCTTTCGGCACGCCCGACCCGGGCGGGGCAGCACGCCGTTCACGCTGCTCAAGTTCCGGACGATGCGCCCCGCGGGGGAAGGCGGGCCGCACAGCCCGGGTCGCTTGACGGCTTTGGGGCGACTGCTCAGAAGGACCAGCGTCGACGAGTTGCCACAGCTGTTCAATGTGCTCAAGGGAGAGATGAGCCTGGTCGGCCCGCGGCCGCTCCTGATGGAGTATCTCCCGCGATACACGCCGTCACAGGCGCGCAGACAAGAGGTGCTTCCCGGCATCACTGGTTGGGCCGTGGTGAACGGGCGAAACGCGTTGAGCTGGGACGAAAAGTTCGCGCTCGACGTGTGGTATGTGGACCACTGGACGCCCTGGCTGGACGTGAAGATCCTGATCAAGACAATGGGTCTGGTTCTGGCCGGCCGAGGCGTATCGCCGGATGATGGCGCGTTGATGCCCGAGTTCAAGGGGGCGCGGGATGATTGACGTGCTGGTGACTGGTGCAGGTGCGCTCCTGGGCCAGGGAATCATCAAAGCCCTCCGGCGGGCATCGGGCATCGGTCGCATCGTCGCTGCCGACGTTTCGCCTTCGGCGGTAGGGCTGTACGTCGCAGATCGAGCGTATCTCGTGCCGCGCTACGACGCCTCCAACTACCTGGACGAGCTCATCCGGATCGCTGCGTCGGAGCGCGTTCACGCCATTCTCTGTGGTACCGACCTCGAGGTGTCGGTGCTTGCCAGGAACCGCGCGCGCATCGAGCAGGCGACCGACGCACGGGTCGTCGTCTGCGGACTCGACGCGGTAGCGATCGCGGATGACAAGTGGCTCACCGCGAAGTTTCTGCGTGACTATGGCTTCGACGCGCCACGGTCTGCGCTCCCCGAAGAAGCGCTGCTACTCGCGGAGGAGATCGGCTTCCCGCTGGTGGTGAAGCCCCGGTTCGGCGCCGGGTCGGTCGGATTGACGGTGGCAGGTGACCTGACGGCGCTCCAGCGTGCGCTGGTCAAGGGGATGGTGGTCCAGGAATACCTCGCGCCCGACGATGAGGAGTACACCTGCGGCACGATCGTCTTCGACGGCGATTGCAAGGCTGCGGTCGCGCTCAAACGCACGCTGCGCCATGGAAACACCCACACCGCCATCTCGGATTCCTTCGTGGACATCGCCGACTACGCCGGTCGAGTCGCGGCCAGGCTGCCGGGAGCCCACGGCCCGGTGAACCTGCAGCTTCGCAAGACGGCGCGCGGGCCGGTCGTGTTCGAGATCAACGCACGCTTTTCGGGCACCACACCGCTGCGCGCCGAACTCGGCTTCAACGAGGTCGAGGTCGTGCTGAGGTACCTGCTCGAGGGCGTGCCGATCCCATCCGTTCGGTTGACTCGAGCGTTGGTCCTGCGCTGGACGTCGGAGGTCGTGGTGCCCCTCGAGGCGGTGGACGAACTGCGGGGGCGCCGCGTGCTCGACCAGCCACCGGGGCGACTCGTCGGGCTCGGGTCGCGGGAGTGAGTCAGCGCGTCTTGGTGACTGGGGGGCACGGCTTTCTGGGAAGCTGGGTTTCCCGAGGTTTGGCCCAGCACGGTCTGCGAGTGGAGGTCCCGTCGCGACGAGAACTCGACGTCACCGAGGCATCGCACTGGGACCGGCTGCCCGCTGGATTCGACGCCGTCGTTCACGCCGCCGCCTACGTTCCGGCATCACCTACCCGCCCCGAGGATGTGGCCAACGCCATCGAGGTCGGCGCGCGAGGCACCCACCTCGCGCTCGAGTGGGCGGCAGGACGGCGGGTGACCCGATTCGTCTATTGCTCGTCTGCGGACGTGTACGCCCGAGGCGGTCCGATTCCGGTCCCGGAGCGGGCGGCTCTCGAACCATCGGGCGCCGCGGTCTACTACGGTCTGGGCAAGCTCTGGGGCGAACAGCTGGCGCGCGCTATGCGTGGCGCGGACCGCCTCGGAACGGTCTCCCTGCGTTTTGCACAGCTTCACGGCCACGGGATGCGGCCTCGCGGGGTCGTGGCCGCCTTCGTCGATCGCGCTCGGCGCGGCGAGGCCATGCTCGTGAACGCGCCGGATGCGAGCGGTGATTTCCTCTACGTCGCGGACGCGGTGCAGGCGGTGGTCCAGGCGCTCTCCGCAGCGGCGCCAGGACCCGTTTACAACATCGGCTCGGGCGCCGAGACCACTCTGGTCGAGCTGGCGACCGCGGTCTGGGGCGCGTTTCGGTCGGATCCCCCGCGCATCGAGGTCGGCGAACAAGAAGGGGTGCGCTTCGCGCTCGACGTCGGCAAAGCGCGGGCGGAGCTGGGATACTCCCCTGCCTTCGACCTCGCGCGGGGCCTGGCCGACTGGAAGACGCTCGAGGGGGCGCATTGAGAATCGGCGTCCTCTCGGATGCGCACGGAAACCTCGCCGGCTTCGAGGCGGCCCTGGCCTCCCTCGGCGGGTGGGAGGCGTTGCTCTTCGGGGGCGACCTGCTGGGCTATTACTTCGATTCGCGGCCCGTGATGGAGCGCCTCCGTGAGCTCGGAGCGCACTGCATCCTCGGAAATCACGACGCCTGCTTCCTGTCACAGCTGGGTCATCCCGTCGATCCCCCATTCAACGCGCCACCGGCAGAGGCATATCGACGAAGGTATGGGCCGGCGCTCGATCTCGCCGCGCGCGAGCTGAACCAGGACGACATCGCCTGGCTTCGAGCCTTGACGCCCTCTCGCCGCCTGGAGCTCGGTGGAGCGCGAATCCTCCTCGTGCACGGGAGTCCTTGGCAAGTCTGGGACGAGTATGTCTATCCAGACCATGCACGCTTCGGACGGTTCGCCGAGCTCGATGACGATCTCGTGGTCATGGGCCACACGCACCGACCACTGATCCGGACAGAGGGTCGGGTGACGCTCTTGAATCCAGGGTCCTGCGGGCAACCGCGCGACTCGAACCCGGCCGCCTCCGCCGCCGTGGTCAGAGTAGACGACGCCAGCTTGCGTTGCGAAATCGTGCGAGCCCCCTATGATCGAACACGATTGCTGAACCGATGTCGGGAACTGGCTCCATCCGTTCCACTCTTGACCGAGATGCTGACACGCGGCGAGCCCAATCGATCCTGATCCGTTCAGGACCCAGCCGCACGCTGGCCCTCGGCGCGTGCCCGAAGCTTTCGACGCAGCGTCGACGCCAGCGCCGGGGGCGTCGGCACCAGGGACAGACGGAAGGCACGCTCGAGTGCCTGTCGAATCGCTCCGCCGGCCCTTCGGGCTCCGTCGAGCAGCGTGCCGGACAGCACCCTGCGTGCCCAAGGAACTCCGAGTTCGCGTAGCGCCGCCGCCGGGATTTGTGCGGACAGCATGACGACGGCCTGCCGCCAAGCGATCTCGACCGGGAGGGCGATGCCCCAGGTGCGCGCACGCATGACGGCCACCTCCCAGTCGATCGGCTGACGTCGCACGAAGTGCGCGATATCGACCACCCACTGCAGACGCTCCATCGCATGCACCGACGCGTGGAGTGCGAGATAGACGATCGTGTCCTCGCGGTCGAGCGTGGGGAGCTCACCGTCCGGCGTTTCGATGCGGATGCTGCGCGCGAGGAGATCGTCTGCGTTGACGTTCACCGGTAGGTCTACCGTGAGTTCCCGGTGGATCTCGATGACGAGGCCGGGAGGCGACGCCGTGTAGAGAACGAGGTGATGCCAGTTTCGCCCCTCGAGCTTCATCTTCCCGGCGAGGCCTCCCTTTTGCAGCACCTCGGCGGCGCGAGTCTGGTCGCGCGGCGCGACCAGCAAGTCCACATCCCACTGGGGTCGCAGCTCGGGACGCTCCCAGGCCATGGCGGCGACCGCGACGCCCTTGAGGACGGCGCAGGCGATGCCGGCCTCTTCCAGGAGCGCGATGGCTCGACGCGTGACGTACCCTGGGAGGACCACGCCGGCGCGCCACGATTTCGGAGGTTCGCCCAGCTCCGGGTACCGCGCGGCCACGAGACGGTGAACGCCCTCCTGCACGGCAGCGTCGAGGAGGTCCTTTCGCTCGCCGCGAGTCAGGCGTCCGAGCTCGAGCCGCCCGTCGAGCGCGAGGAGGAGGCGTCGACGCTGGAGCTCGTCCTTCATCTCTGGAGACGCGAGAGCGCTCGACGCAGGGGCTCCGCTCGGTCCGTGCGGCCGATTCGTTCCCATGCGTCGCGCGCGGAAACGAGGTAGACGGGCCGGTCGGGCGCGAGCTCCGCCGCAAGCTGGAACGCCGCCGCGGCCCGCGCTTCCATGTGCCTGGCCGTCTCGAGGAGGCCCTCCAGGTAGTAGCCCTGCGCGAGCGCCTCGTCCGTGGCTCCGACGACGCCACGGTACATTGCGAGGGCCTGCTCGGCGGTGCGGAAATCGCGTGCCTCTATTGCAACGAGCACGAGGCGCTCGCGGAGCCTTGGTTCGTCTGGACACTCGCGCGCCGCCCAACGAAGGACTTCCCGCCCTTCCGAATGTCGATCGAGCGCATCGAATGCAACCGACTCCCACAATGCCGCTTCGCACTGCCCATCCTTCCCACGTGTCGAACGGGCCAGCGGGAGTGCTTCGAGGGGGCGACCCGCGCCGACGAGGACGCGCGCGAGGAAGGCGCTCTCGATGGATCCGCTTCCGCTTCTCCGAAGGAGCACCCGGGCGAGATCGAGGGCCGTTTCCAGGTCTTCGCGCTCGAGGTACGCCTCCGCAAGGGCCCGCAGCACCGCGAGCCCTCCGTCGCCCGCGGGGACCAGGCGGAGCACGAGGTTTCGATCACGGACGAGCGAAGCGACTTCCCTCGCAACCGTGCGCGACTCGACAGGGTCCCAGCGTACCGCCGCTCGGTAATGCAGGACCGCTTGTCCCGCTCGACCGAGCCGAAGCAACGCGCGCCCGGTGAGGAGGTGCGCAGGACCGGATCTCGGGTCCAGCCACAGCGCGCGGTTCAAGTACCGGAGCGCCGTCCTCGGCCGTGTCCGGATGAGTCCTCTGGCCACCTGGATCGGCAGGTATGCATCCGCGGGATGCGCTCGCATCGCGGCGCGGCCCCGAGCCGAGATCGAGCCGGGGCTCTGCCCCGCGCTGGCCATCCGGCTGAGCCGACGGCCCTCCGCTTCGTGGCCCCGCTCCGCCGCGAAAAAACCAGCGAGGAGGGCGACCGCTCCCGCGAGGAGCCAAGCGATCGAAACGCTCCTCGACTCGATCGCCGTGCGAGCCGACTTTCCCTCGGATCGCGGCGTCACCACCATCGCGAAGCACACGACGGCCGGAAGCGCCACGGCCGCGATTTCCAGGCTGAAGTCGACCAGGTTCTGCAAGACCACGACGAGAACACCCGCGAGGGCTGCCGAGCGGGTAGCCCCACCGGAGGGCCTCTTCGCCGCACGGAGCCATGCCGCCGCGCACACGAGCAGGAAGACGATCGCAAATGGCATCCCCCACTCGGTGGCGAGCTGGAGCGGGAGATTTTCCGGATGCGAGAAGGCCCAGGGCCCGCCGCGGTCGAAGGGAGGGAAGCCCAGCCGGAAACACCCGCGACCTGCACCCGTGCCGGAAAAGGCAAGCGCCATCCTGGACGCGTCGCGGAGCAACGAAAGCCTCCCCGTTTCGGCGGTCGGCCCGAGATGGAGGAGGGTAGCAACCTCGGTACGCAACCTCCCCTGCGCGAGGTAGACACCGATGCTCGCAACCACCGCCGTGACGGCAATGGCGATCTTCAAGACGGGTCCTCTCCCGAGCCGCAGGCGCAACAGAAGAAAAGCCGCGCCCACAACGAGCGCAACGATGCCCCCACGCGAGAGCGTCAAGAGAGTGGTGATTGCGCAGAAGGCGGCGGCGCCGAGCCAGGCCGCGCGCAGCTCGCGGCGGCTCTCATCGAGCGCCAGCCCAAAGCAGGAGAGTGCGCCCAGGTTCGTGAGCGCTGCGAGGTGGTTCGGATTCACGATTGGCAGAGACGCCAGCGTGGCGTGTTCGGCGATCGGCCGGTACACGCCGAAGACCCTCTGTGCACCCACGACCCGATGTGCGATAGCCGCGACCGCCGCCGACAGAGAAGCGATTGCAACCCATCGCAGCGGTCCCCGAGGAGAACGCAGATCGCCTGGGCGCCAGGCATGGCGGACGCAGACGTAGGCCGCGCACAGACCGATGGCGAGAGCCAGGGCTCCCGCCGTCGCCGAACGGTCCAGGGTGAGCGGCGCCCACGAACCTCCGGGAGCCAGCGGCCCGTCGATTCGGATCGCCCACGCACGTTGCGAGATGCGCCTCAGGAGGCTGGCAGGGACCGGGACGAGCTGGACGGCCGTCCACAGAACTGATGCGGCGAAGACGAGGCCGATTCTCCCGCGCGGAAATGATGCCGTTCCCTTCGGGGTCGACAGGGCAAGGCAGGCCGCCAGGCAGAGCGCAGCCGCCAGGGCGCCGACGACCAGCGGATGGACCGACCCGACGAGGAGGGGCGCGACGACGAGCGTGGCGCCGAGGACGCCTCGGCTGGCTCGCCTCCCGAACCCCGGTCCCTCCGCGGTCATGTTCGCCGACTCTCGCCGATTCCGGTGGCGCTGCAAGGGGTCATGCCGGCGCCGCCGGGGGGTGTGAGGGCTGGTGATTCCACCGGCCACCCGACGTGAAGGGTTCGGTACCCCGCGCGCAACCAAGATTCATGGTGCCCTCGTTGACGGCCAAGGCGACGGGCGCCTATCCTTCGAGGGCCCCTTGACGACAGATGGGCAGGCAATCCAGGCGCAGGAAGAGCGTCAGACCCGCCTCCGGGAGTACTGGCGCGTTCTGAACAAGCGCCGGTGGTACGCGGTGCTCTTCGCCGTACTGACGGTCTCCGGGGCTCTACTGCTTACCGTGCGAGAAACACGGATCTACCGCGCAACCGCCACGCTTCACATCGACGTGGCCGCGCCCCAGGTGCTGGGAAGCGGGGTCGAGGACGTCGTGGAGGTCGGCGCGGGCAACTACTGGAGCGACAAGGAGTATTACGAGACACAGTACCAGGTCATCAAGAGCCGAACGGTTGCACGAGGCGTCGTCGAGCGCCTCGGCCTGCACCAGAACGCGGACTTCGTCGGAGTCCCGCCCGCCAAGCGGCGCGGCTGGCGGGGGGTCGATGTCGACCGGGCGGCGGCCATCCTCCAGGGGCGCCTGACCGTCGATCCGGTGAAGGGAAGCCGCCTCGTCCGGCTCCAGATCGACGACCCGGACCCGCGGCGCGCGACACTCATCGTCAACGCGCTCGCAGACGTCTACATCCGCCAGAACCTCGCCTACAAGCTCGCGTCCACCGTCGAGGCGGTGGACTGGCTCGCGGAGCAACTCGAGCAGCGCCGCAGCCAGCTCGAGGACAGCGAGATGGCCATGCACGGCTTCAAGCGTGACCACAACGTGCTGTCGGTCTCGCTCGAGGAGCGCCAGAACATCCTGGCGAACGGGATCGAGAGACTGAGCCAGCAGCTCACGGACTCCAAGACACGACGCATCGCGCTCACGGCCGGCGTGAGCGGCTTGAGGCGGCTACGCGATGCGGATCCACTCCTCGTGAACCTCGCTTCCACGCCCGGCAGCACGACGCTCCAGAACCTGCGGGGCAACTACGCCGTCGCCGCCGAGGCGCAGGCGGCGATCGCGTCTCGCTACGGCGAGAATCATCCCGCCTCCCGGGAAGCGAATGGGAAACTCGGGGCGATCCGCGACGCAATCGCTCGAGAGGTCCGCACCCTCGTCGAAGCGAGCGAGCGCGAGCTGCGGGGCGCAACCGAAATCGAACGCGATATCGGCTCGCTGCTCGCGCAGGTGCAGGAAGAAGCGCTTCAGCTCAATCTGCAAGAGATCGAGTACAACCGACTGGCAAGGCATCAAGACAACATGAAGAACCTCTACGAGATGCTCCTCAAGCGCTCGCAGGAGACCGATCTCTCTCGCCTGGTCCGAGTCAACAACATCCGGATCCTCGACGCGGCCGAGGCGCCGCAGACGCCCGTCCGACCCAACGTGCCGATGAACATGGGCCTCGCGCTGCTCGTCGGGCTGATCGGTGGAATCGGGCTCGCGTTCTTCGTCGAGTTCATGGACAACACCATCAAATCGAAGGAAGACGTCGAGACCTCCCTCGCCCTGCCCTTCCTCGGCATCGTCCCGCGAATCGGGCAGAAGCCTGCAGGCTCCGCCTATGGTCGTTATGGCCGCAGCGTCGAGCCGCCCGCGAGCGTCAACGGCGCCGACCTGAGCCGGGACCGGTTCGTCGCGGATTATCCGAAGAGCACGGTCGCGGAGTGCTTCCGCACCCTGCGGACCAACTTGCTCTTCATCGATCCGGACCACGCGCTCCGGACGCTACTGGTGACGAGTTCCGGTCCCCAGGAAGGCAAGACCAGTACGTCCCTGAACCTCGCAATCTCGGTGGCCCAGGGCGGCAATCGGACGCTCGTGGTCGACACGGACATGAGGCGTCCGCGAATGCACCGCATCCTCACCACCGGCAGCGAGGTGGGAGTCTCGTCCGTAATCATCGGCGGGGCCGGTCTCGACGACGCCGTCAAGGAGACGGGGATCCCCAACCTTTGGGTACTTCCCTGCGGACCGATTCCGCCGAACCCGGCTGAGCTGCTGCATTCCGACCGTTTCCGTCAGCTGGTGGCCCAGCTCGGCAGCATGTTCGACCGGGTCGTCTTCGACAGCCCGCCCGTGAACATCGTCACAGACGCCTCGATCATCGGGACGATGGTGGACGGGATCGTGCTCGTGGTGCGCTCGAACCGCACGCTACGGGGGGTGGCGCGACACGCGAAGCATCAGCTTCAGTCGATCGGCGGACGCATTCTCGGTGCAGTCCTCAACGACGTGGACCTGAGCCGCCGCGGTGGAAGTTACGATTCGTACTACTACTACTCCTACGGCTACCAAGGCGCGTACGCCGCGGAGCCAGCTCGTGAAGAACCGCCGGCAGAATCCCGCCACTGATGCGGACGTCGCAGCTCTCGTGTTCTGACGGGCACACGAGGCCCGGCTCGTGACCGCTCCCCGCTTCGTTCACGGCGTGGTCTGCCTGGTCCTGTTGACGGCAGGGATCTTTCCGTTCGACGGGGCGACGTCGCAAGCCATCGCGGCCGGAGCCCTCCTGGTGGCTCTCGCCGTCGAAGC